>Ga0209232_1000516_pt1 | contig 23556 bp, 20 predicted proteins | sample ETNvirenome_2_60_FD_184066 | JGI IMG/M metagenome (GOLD analysis project Ga0209232, IMG submission 184066) | Marine viral communities from the Pacific Ocean - ETNP_2_60 (SPAdes) (version 2) | ecosystem: Environmental > Aquatic > Marine > Oceanic | place: Pacific Ocean | collected 2013-06-22
AGAGTTTCATAGACTTAAAACCCCGAATTGTAACGATGCAATAGAAAAAGAAACAAGAAACAAAGTTAAGGTGTTAGCAGACTGGTCTGACTTAAGCACAGCTGAAGCAGACCTTAAAGAGTGTGGGTTAATAAGGTAGATTAGAGAATGACGTATATTATAAGCGAGTTATGTGGGCAGTGGGGTGGATCTGTAAGAAGAGCAGAGCAAATGATCCTGCAGTCTAAGATGGGCGGAGCAGACGCTGTAAAGGTCCAATTATGGGACACTTATAGAATGCCAGGAGAAAATAGAGAAATCTGGGAATATCTCAGTATGAATTTCGATCAATTTAAAAGACTTAAAGAATTTAGTGACAGCTTAAATATTGATTTTTTTGCTTCACCTTTTCATAGCGATCGATTTGAATGGATTCAAGAACTAGGTTTGTCTACTAATAAAATTGCAAGCTCCTTAGTTGACTGGGATATTGATCTTTGCAATAAAATGATAAACACAGGCTTAGAGACTTTTGTTTCTCTTGGATGCTGGGATAAAAACTATCTTCCTTTTGAACAAGAAAATGTAAAATATTTTCATTGCGTAGCAAAATATCCTCACACGCTTGATGTTGCACTAGACTTAATGCCAGAACAATTTGAGGACAGAATTGTTGGTTATAGCGACCACGTCATTGGAATCGACGCTTGTGTTGAAGCTGTTAGAAGAGGTGCAAAAGTTATTGAAAAGCATTTTACTACTGACAAGTCACTTCAAAGCAAATCAGAAGGAGCACACACTTGCTCAATGAATTATGAAGAACTCTGTACACTTAGGAACGAAGTCGATAAAATAAGGCATTAGTTTACAAAGCAGCCTTATGAAAAAAGTACTAGTTTTTGCCGCCCACCAAGACGACGAAACCATCGGTTGCGGAGGCACAATATCTAAGTTTTCTAAAAACGGATCTGAAGTTACTGTAGTTTTTGTAACTGACGGATCAACTGGGTTTTCAAAAGGCCAAGAACACGAAGTAAAAAGCGTAGTATCTAAAAGATCTAAAGAGTCAAAAAAAGCCTGTAATCTGCTTGGTGTAAATGAAGTTATTGAGCTTCGTCTCCCATGTCAGAAAATTGAAAACAATCAAGAAAACTTTCATAGTTTTATAAAAATAATAAGAGATCAAAAACCTAACCTTGTAATCACACATTCAGATAATGATAAACACAGAGATCATCTAGCAGTAAATAAGTTGTGTGTTGAAGCTGCTTGGAAGGCTAATGAAGATATTCATCCAGAATTAGGTTGCAGGCATAAAATAGACGATCTCTGGTGTTTTGAAATAACTGATTTAATATGCCCAGACTATTATGTTGATATCACTGAGACATATGAAGATAAAATCGCAGCTTTCCAATGCTATGATTCTCAAAATGGAATTATTGAAAATTACTCTAATTTAATAGACGGGTTATCAAAAGTCAGGGGTTTCAACTCAGGCGTTTTAAGAGCAGAAGGCTTTAAGTCTATTACTCCTTTTGGAAAGCTCATATGATTGCTGTTTTAACTTCCACACACGCAAGGCACAAAGCTTTTGCTAAAAAAATGTGTGAAAACTTTGATGTTTCTCTAGTAGTATTTGAAAAAAAGCACCAAAGCTCAGAATTGTCTAGTAGAGAAAAAGAGTATTTTAAAAAATTAAAAAATTGGCTACCGGATTGTAGATATGTTTTTTGCGACAAAGGTGAAATCAATAGCTTAAAAGTTCAAAACATTATAAAGGAAGTAAATCCTTTGGTAGGTCTCGTTTTTGGAACTTCAATCTTAAAGCCTAATTTGTACAATATTCCTAATCTAGGGTGCTTTAATATCCACACAGGAAAGACGCAGTATTTTAGAGGTGTTGATAGCGCTTTTTGGGCTATACATGATGAGAAGCTAGAGGGTATCGGTGCCACCATACACAAAATAGATCAAGGAATTGACACAGGGATCGTGTATGCCCAGGCTTCTCCCTTGATAATCGAAGGTGATGATCATGTATCATTGTTTTTAAAATCATGCCAGGTAGGTTTTGAATCAATGGTTGAAAAAGCTTTTAGGATCATAGAAGGCGACGCTAAGCCTTTAAATATTTCTTCAAATGGAAAGATATACTTTTCTAAAGACAAGAATTCTGAAAAAGAAAAAGAAGTCACTGCAAAAACTAAAAAAGTAATTAAGGATTTTTTAAATGTCTAATGTTGATATCATACTTTCATGCAAAGATGCTGAGGATACTATTGTTGAGTGCATAAACTCAATATTAAATCAAAGCTTTGAAAATATTAACTTATTTGTTTTTGATGACTTTAGTACTGATTCTACAGTTGATAAAGTACTGACTTTCAAAGACAAGAGAGTTACACTTATTAAGTCTTCAAAAAATATAGGGACATACGCAGCTAAGAATTATGTTCTTAAAAATTTCTGCACTTCTAAGTACGTTGCTCTTCATGATGCTGATGATATTAGCTTGCCAACAAGAATAGAGAAGCAGGTGAAAATTCTTGAAGAAGATCTATCTGTTTCTTGCTTAGGCACAGGTGTCATGGAGTTTTTGGAAGCAGAATTTTCACCTCACACTTTGTCAAATAAAAAGTTTATTAATAACGAAAGAGTAAATTTTTATCCTGAGTATATCGATTCTTCACAGTTGAATGAAATTCATAAATTGCTGTCTAATGAAGAAAGATATCCTGAATACCTTACTAAGAAGTTTTGCATGAATGGAACTGTGATGTTTAGGAAAGCAGATCTAGATAAATTAGGTGGCTGGGATGGTTCAACCAGAATAGCTGGCGATACTGAGATATTTCTAAGATCTTTGGTGTTGGGAAATATAAAAAACATTCCTGAAGTCCTTTACAAAAGAAGGTTTCACAACAATTCGCTTACAGCCTCCAAGACAGTAGGTATTGGTTCAGAAAAAAGAAAAAAATATAACATTTCCCTGGCTGATATTGTGAATAACTGCTCAAAAGGAATGTTATACACGAGAAATATGTTTTTCCCTGACGTAGAGGTTAAAGTCATAAATTGTGCGGATTAATCGGCTCTTCTTACAAAGAGATTAGTAGAATAGATGTGTTAGGCCATGTACATAGAGGGCCAGATGCCAATAATTTATTTAAAAGTAACAATATTACTTTAGGTCATACAAGACTTTCAATAGTTGGGCATGAAGAAGGCCACCAGCCATTAATTTCCAAATGCCAGCGATATGGATTAGTTTTTAACGGTGAAATTTACAATTTTATTGAAATAAAAAATGAATTTAATCAAATTATCAAGGATGAAGTCAAATCTGACACAGAGGTTTTGTTTAGGCTTTTAGTTAATTTTGGCATTGAAAAAACATTAGAAAAAATTAACGGAATGTTTGCTTTTGCATTCGTTGATTATGAAAAGCAGGAAATAGTCCTAGCTAGAGATCGCTTAGGGCAAAAACCACTTTTCTATTCAGTTGATGAAAAAGGAATAACGTTCTCATCAGAGTTAAAACCTTTGTATGACCTGATAGGTTCTAAAAACCTCACCGTAAATCCAACAGCTTTATCTTGCTTTTTCAATTGTTTCTATATACCGTCTCCTCTTACTATCTGGAATGAGATAGATTCTTTATTACCTGGCTCTTATCTTGTCTTTGACACTCAAAGAAAATTAAAAGAAAACTTTGTATACTGGGAACCTTCTTCTAGAAAAAGAGATTGTGACCCTAAAAGCCTTCCAAGCCTAATTGATGATGCAACAAAAATTAGAATGAGATGTGATGTAGACTTTGGTGCTTTTCTATCTGGTGGTGTAGATTCTTCATTGGTCGTCCAGTCCATGACAAAGAATGATGAAAATTTTAAAACTTTTGTAGCAGGAATCAAAGACTCTTTGAACGAAGAAAAATATGCTAAAGTTGTTGCAGAAAAATTTTCTACAGATCATAAAGTCCTCCCTATTGAAAAAGATAATTTTGATAGAAGTACTATTAGAAATTTAGTTAGATCCTTCGGGCAACCCTTTGCTGACTCATCGATAATTCCTACTTTTTTAATATCTAGAGAAATAGCAAAATATGTCAAGGTTGCGATCAGCGGTGACGGCGCAGACGAAGTGTTTTGCGGCTATAACAAATACATGTCCAGTGAACCAATAGAATCTTTGTTTTTTAGGAATAAAAATATAGACTTTATTGTGCCTGAAATGAAAAAGAACACTTACAAGTGGATGAAGTCTAGAATTTTAAACTTCGAAAAGCTTTCAAAAAAAGAAGCTATAAATCAACTTGACATAAGATTCTTCTTAGAAGGCGACATTCTCCAAAAAGTAGACAGAATGAGTATGCTAAACTCTCTCGAAGTCAGATCACCTTTTATGGATCATAGAATTGTTGAAACAGCCCTTTCGCTTAAGAAAGAATATGTTTATGATGAAAGAACAGGAAAGAAATATTTGAAAGATCTTCTATGCGAAACTTTTGATAAAGATTTTGTCTATAGAGATAAAGTAGGATTTATGCTCGCTATAGAAGAGTGGGAAGATAAGATAGATAATCTTTTGTCCCTGGAAAATATTTTAAAAACTGGATTTTTTGAAAGTACAATTAATATAAAGGACATGTCACCTTATCTTAAGTTTGCTTTACTAATTTTTGATATATGGCTAGAAGAGTTTTATGAAAAATCCTGACGTTTCAATAATCATAACAAACTACAATTATGAGAAATTTATTTCAAGGTGTATTAGAAGCTGCTTGAATCAAAAAAATATTTCTCACGAAATTATAGTCGTAGACGATTGTAGCGAAAATAACCCAGAAGAAATACTAACAGCATTCGAAGGAGATATTCGCTTCTTCAGAACACCAAAAAACTTAGGAGTTGCAGCAGCAGCCAATCTAGGTATTAAGAATGCAAGAGGACAATTTGTCGTAAGGGTTGACGCAGATGATTATATTAGCTCTGATCTTTGTTATTTTCTAAAAACTTATCTAGAATCTAATCATGATGCATTTTGTGTATCTTGCGATTATGTCTTAGTTGATAATCACGAGAACGTAATTGAGAGAAAGTATGCTGAAAGTGATAATATTTCTTGCGGTATCATGTACAGAAGAGATCTTCTTTTAGAATACGGTGGATATAATGATAGCTTTCGACATCGAGAAGAAGAAGAGTTGCGAAAAAGATTAGGAACGTTTTATAAAATACATCATCTAAGAATTCCTTTTTATCGCTATAGAATGCATAATACTAATAAAACAAAAACAAAAGAATATAAAGATCTTGTAATCTAGAAAGAAAAAACATGAACACAATAGGAATCATCGGAAATGGTTTTGTAGGATCAGCAGTAATATCTGGATTTTCTCTACACACTAAGCAAATAAAGATCTATGATGTCGATCCCCAAAGGTCAACGCATACGTTTGATGAAACAATTAAAAAATCAGATTTTGTTTTTGTTTCCGTTCCCACGCCCATGACAGGCGGATTGGGAGGGAAAATAGACCTTAGTATACTTGAATCTGTTTTTGAAAAAATTAACAATACAAGAGGCTCTTCAAATCCTATTTTTATTTTAAAGTCAACAGTTGTACCGGGCACGGTTGAGCGCCTTATTAAAGAGTATCCAAAGCTTAAGATAGTTTTTAGTCCTGAATTTTTAACAGAGCGCTCTGCAAGACTTGACTTTATTAATTCTTCTAGAATCATCTTAGGTGGGAGCAAAGCAAACTGCAACAAAGTGGAGTCATTATTCAGATCAAGATTTCCACATACAAAGATTATCAAAACAGACCCAGCAACTGCTCAGTTTATTAAATACATGGCTAACTGCTTCTTCGCTGTTAAGGTTTCTTTTATGAATGAAATGAGGCAAGGTGCTGATATCTTAGGCTGTGACTGGAACGATGTGATGAACGGATTTGTTTCAGACGGCAGAATAGGAAACTCTCATATTGATGTGCCAGGTCATGACGGTGACAAGGGCTACGGAGGCAAATGCTTCCCAAAAGATATTAACGCTTTTATATCATTGTTTGAAGACATTGGCGTCAACCCAGACGTAATGAAAGCTTCTTGGAAAAAGAATCTTGAAGTTAGAGATAATCATGATTGGCTTAAAATCAAAGGTGCAACTTCAGAAAATTCTGACTTTTTAAACGAAGAACTTAAGATCGAAGAATGACACTTTTCCCAACAGGTAAGCCGCACATTTCTTTCTCAGAGCTTTTTGCTTGGAAAGAATGCCCGTATAGACACAAGCTTCTCCACATTGATAAGCTAGGTTCTTTTGACCCTTCGCCTTTTCTAGGTTTTGGTACAGGAGTCCATGCTTCTTGTGAAGACTATATTGAAACCAAGACACTAGATAAGTCTTTTGCTATGAAGGAAATTGATGAATACTGGGATGAAAACCAAGCAGGAATTAATGAGTACATTGAAAGCAATGCATGGTGTAAGTACGATACAGATCGAGAAGCATGGAAGCAGATAGCCTCTGACATTCTCGACGATGTCCCCAGTTTCTTAGATGAGACCTTCCTTGAATGGAAAGGTGTAGAAGCTGAAGAACAGCTCTACGAATCAATCCAGAACGACGACATGTCATTTAAGGGTTTTATTGATGCAGTTATAATTTGCAAAAACAAAAAAGGTCAAAATAGAATATGGCTTTTAGACTGGAAAACTGCAGGCTGGGGCTGGAGAAAAGAAAAGAAACAAGACTTCAATTACCAAATGCAGCTACTTCTTTACAAACATTTTTGGTCTGAAAAGCACAACATAGATCCAAAAGAAGTAAAGACAGGTTTTATTCTTTTGAAAAGAGACGGAAAAAATGGCAAAAGATGCGAGCTAGTTGAAGTCACAGGATCTCCTAAGAAATTAGAAGAAGCTGTAAAAATAGTTCGGTCAATGTTAAACGCAGTTAGAAGAGGATTTTTCCCTAAGAATTTTAGTGCATGCCGCTGGTGTGAATTCAAGGGAACCGATCACTGCACTGGCTCTTAGCAAGTCAAAATTTTATTAAATATTTTCATTTTGTTATTATTGCTTAAGCAAAGCTTTAATTCCTAAATTTATGTGAGCAAATATGAAAAAGAAAAAAATTCTACTTTTAAGCGATCACCTATTAAGCACTTCAGGTGTGGGAGTTCAATCCAGATATTTGATGAACGGCTTGGTCGCTAAAGGCTGCTGGACAGTTCGGCAGCTTGGTGCAGCAATGAAGCACGCCAATCATGATGTCGTACAGCCTAATCCAGATATTGTTATTAAGCCAGTCGATGGCTTTGGCGATCCTACAATGCTTAAGCAGCTTCTTGCAACAGAAAAACCTGATGTTCTATTTTTATTTACAGATCCTAGATTTTTTATTTGGGTCTGGGAGATGGAAGATGAAATCCATCAAATTTGCCCAATTGCTTACTGGCACGTTTGGGACAACCAACCCTGGCCTGATTTTAACAGGGTTTTATACGAGTCAACAGACTTAATTAATTGTCACTCTCATCTAACCTATGAAATGGTTTCTGAAAGATTTCCTGAAAAAACTAATTTTATTCCTCACGCTCTTCCAAAAGATGTTTTTTATCCACTTAGTGAAAGCGAAGCAAGACAGCAAAAAATTAATCTTCTGGGGGAGTCTCGAGCAGATCATTTTACAGCATTTTGGGTAAATAGAAACGCAAAGAGAAAAAGACCCAATGATGTTATGATGTCTTGGAAGTTATTTCTTGACAGGCTTGAAAAAGAAGAGGGTCATAAAAACGCGACACTTGTAATGCACACAAATCCTACCGACCAGGAAGGCCCTAATTTAATTGCAACAATGAATATGTTAGGCTTGAATGACAATGTGTTTTTCTCAACCCAATCGCTAGAGTTTAATCAAATGAATGTGCTGCACAACATATCAGACTTCTGTATCAATATTGCACTCAATGAAGGTTTTGGCCTCGCAACACTTGAAGCAATGCAGTCTGGTAAGCCAATTATTGCAACTAAAACAGGGGGCTTAACACGTCAAGTTGTTGACCATCGTGATGGAACAGAAAACGGTTTTGCACTAACCCCTGACGTAAAGTCCTTGGTCGGAAGCCAGATGGTTCCATACATCTATGAAGATTATGTCGCAAATGAAAAAGTCTCTGAAGCTATATACCAGATGTATAAGATGGGCCCAGAAAAAAGAAAAGAACTTGGAGAGAAAGCAAGAAACTATACTCTATCTGAGTTTAACATAGACGATACAATTGACAAATGGCATGAAACACTCTGGGATCTTACTGAAAAGTGGGAAAACGATAGATCTTCAATTTATAAATCTTGGGAAATAATGGAGTTTTAACAAAGATGAAAAAAGTAGTAATTAGAGGTCCACTTATTACACAAAGTGGATACGGCGTCCACTCTAGACAAGTCGCTCGATGGCTTGTTGAACAGTCAAAAGCTAAGAAAATAGATTTAACATGTCAGTGTTTAAACTGGGGTAGCACGCAGTGGAAGCTCAATGAAAATGCTGACGATGGTTTGATCGGCGAAATCATGAGGCACTCAAAAAATGTCAATCATAAGATTGATGTATCTTTCCAGATACAACTTCCAAATGAGTGGGACACAAACCTAGCGTCTTTTAATGTCGGTATAACAGCAGGTGTTGAAACAGATGTATGCAATCCTGTCTGGATAGATGCTATCAATAAAATGGACGTTGTCGTTGTACCTTCCGAGTTTACCAAAAAAACTTTCATGACGTCAGGACAAATTACGACCCCAATAAAAGTAATCCCTGAATCTTTTATTGATGAAATTTCTTTAGAAGATATCGAAGATCCATTTGATTTTTCAACAAGTTTCAACTTTCTTATTTTTGGACAATTGACTTCAAATAACCCAGAAGATGATCGAAAAAATATCTTTAATACTGTTAAGATAATATGTGAGAATTTTAAGAATGACGATGATGTTGGAATTGTTCTAAAGACAAATTCAGGCAGAGGTACAAAAATAGATAGGCTTAACATTAGAAGGCAGTTTGAGTCTTTGGTAGGCCAAGTTAGAAATGGACCTTTTCCAAAAATTAACTTACTACACGGTGATCTCTCACCGAAAGAAGTTGCTGCATTGTATAGAAATGAAAAAATTAAGTGCTTAGTCTCAATGACGAGAGGCGAAGGATATGGTCTACCCTTACTAGAAGCAGCAGCATCAGGCCTTCCCATAATTGCAACAGGATGGTCAGGACATACTGACTTCTTGAAGGGCGACGGATATCAAAAGATAAAGTATGATTTAAGAAAAATCTCTAACTCCAAAGTTGACAACAACATATTTGTCCCAGGTGCCAAATGGGCTGAACCTAATCATAAGTCTGCGCTCGAAGCGCTAACAAAGTTTAGAAAATACCCATCAATGTATGAGAAAAGAGCTAAATCGGCTTCCTTGAAGATTAAAAAAGATTACTGTTTTGAGTCTATTAAGCGTCTTTATAATTCCGCCTTCGGTGAAATTTTATGACATATGTAGTACTAGTACTTGGATGCGTATGTATGATCCAGGCTTTCTATCTTTATAAGTTTGCAAGAATAATACTCAAAACCGAAGAAGATGTTGAAGCCTCGCTTGACATCATAGACGAATCGTATCAAAATATCGCTACAGTGCTAGATAAACCACTTTTTTATGACAGTGGAGAAGTTAGACAAATACTAAATCAGCTAAGAAACTCTAGGATAGCACTGTTGTACGTCGCCAACAGAATGTCTGGTGATAGCGCAGAAACAGAGGTTGAACCAAATGCCTAAAAAAAATGAAAAAACTACAGAAAAAACTGCAGTTAAGAAAAAGAGAAAACCTAGAAAGAAAAATAAAGTAAGGCAGTATTTTCACGAAGGAACTCAGGCTGCAATTGAAACTTTTCAAGCAGAAGACTCCCTAGACAAAAAGGCAAAGATATATGAGTCTGAAATCCTGCCTGCGTTTGAAAAACTATCAGAAAACTTAATTTTCATACATAGGTTTACTAGCCTACACTCTTCTTACGAAGATTTAAAAAACGATTGCATAACATTTTTGTACGAAGCACTTTACAAATTTGATGCGTCTCGAGGAACAAAAGCTTTTTCATATTTTAACGTTGTTGCAAAAAACTTTTTAATTATTAAGTCTAAGCAAAGAACTAAATTCTTAAAAAGAAATATAAGCCTTGAGAATCCTGCGTCTTTCACTCAAGACGAAGCGATATCTTTAAATAATCACAATTCAGTCCCGGCTCAAGAAGAAAGAATTATTCGTGAGGAAAAAAGGGATGTAATTCTAGAAATAATCGAAAAAATCGAAGATATTGTCAAGTCTGATAATGAAAGAGCTTGCATTTATGCTGTAAGGCACTTATTCGAAAATGCTGACGATTTAGAATTTTTAAACAAAAGAGCTATTTTTGTCTATTTAAGAGAGATGAGCGGGCTAAATCCAAAGCAGCTTACAACGACTATATCTTCTCTTAAAAAGAAATATAATGAACTAAGAAAACTTGAAGAGTTCGATGCCTTCTTCTGATAACAACGATCCAAAAACCAAAGAAGAGCTTTGGCAAGAAATATATGGTAACGCGACGCAAGATCGTGAAAAGGCAAGTATGTTAATTACTAACCTCTGGAAAGAGATTACAGCTGATCCAGAAAAGCATGTTCTTTACGGAACCACTGTGACAAAGTATCTTGAGAGAATGTCTAAGTCAAACGACCAGCTTGTGAAACTTGCCGAGCTTATGTCAAAAAATGAGGATTTTGATGATAGTCCACCTGACTTGAATGATGTTTATGATAGAATTGAAGTAAAAGAAAAAATAAAGATAAAAGTCGAGGATGACTAATGGCTGTAAATATAAAAAGTCCGCGCCCTCTTTTTGATCGAGTAGTAGTCAGAGAGGTCATAGATAACTCACAAAGATTTTTAGACCTTAAAGAAAATAACCCTGAAGCTTATAAAAAAATGTTTGGGAGAATTTCTTACCCAAATAACTCTCCTGTTGTTGAATCAAGTGAATCGCCTCACGATGCTGGAAATTCCAAGGTTGATACTAGAAGAGGTCTTCTTGATGACGTGGACTCAAATCTAGAAAAAGCTATTTTAATAGCACCTCCGAATAGTATAATTGGAGTTGTTGTTACTCCTGGGTTTGAGTACAACAGTTTTCCAAAAATTTTCTATCCAATGTTTCCCCCACATTTATCTTTGCCGATAAAGCCTGGCGAGACAGTCTGGGCCGTGGATCCAGGAAGAAAAGACGCATTTAGCGTAAATTACGAGTCTATAAAAACAGCAAAAGAATCAGTTGTTAGCGGGGAACTTATGTGTGCCGGCTTTTGGCTATCTAGAGTAGCAGTACCTTCCTATGCTGAAGATTTAAATTTTACTCATAACGACAGAGCTAGAAGCTATTATTATAGAGACTCCCAGGATCCTAATGCTAATTTAGCTGAATTTCCCCCTGACTTTAGTAACGGTCCTTATGCTAGCGGCAAAAGTCCAACTATTCAGGCTGACCCCTATGATTTCACAAACATAAGGGCAAAGTCTATTTCAAATAACCTGACAACAAGAGAATCAATTCCTAGATTTACAAAACGCCCAGGTGACTTTGCAATTCAAGGCTCTAATAACACTTTAATCACATTGGGCGAAGATAGACCAAAGTCAGAACAGGGTTCAAATACAAAGTACACAAACAAAGATAAATCCGGCCCAAGGCAAAATAAAAAAGAAGGAACTATCGATATTGTTGCTGGGAGAGGTTTTTCACCCGAAGGATCAGCTAACAATCAAACTATCGTAAAAAATATTCTTGGCCAAGATGAAACTGAAAAAAGAACTTGGGCACGTGATACCGAGAAAAAAAGAATTGTGAAAGTAACTGAAGGCGATCCTGACCTTATTTATGATTTGTCTAGGGTTTATGTTTCCATGAAAACAGACGGTGATAAGAATTTTGGTTTTGATGATCCTTCTTTGCTTCCAGATCCAGGAACTGCACTTGATCCTGTTAATGGCAAACCTTACGTTGTCTTAAAATCAAATGAAATCAGAATCTTGGCACGTCAAACAAAGGACGGTCAAGAAGTAAAAGAAAACGGAAGCATAAGGATCATCAAAGAGGGTACAAGAGAAAATGGTCACTCTGTTGATCAAGCTATAATAACGTTCCAACCTGACGGAACTATAATGATTGACGGCCCAAAGATCGTAATAGGATCAGGTAACGAGAAGGGTAACGGCCAGGGTGACCAGGTTTTACTCGGTGGGTCTTCTGCGTCTGAACCTATAGTATTAGGCAACGCGCTCAAAGGACTCATTCAGGAACTAATAACACAAATTAAAATTTTAACAGTTCCAACGGGAACAGGCCCTTCAGGCCCGCCTGTGAATGTAGCTGCATTTGAATCGATCAACCAAAGACTTAGTACTATTCTTAGCAAAGTTGGAAAAACTAAGTAATGCCGCTCTCAGATGAAATATTACGACAAGGATTATCTAGGTTTATGGTTCCAGATTCTACCGCTTTTCTAAAAGAGGTTGACGGAGAAGTTGGAAGGTTCCCACGAGGCGGAGAAGACTTAGGTGAATTTTGGTCAAAAGCAACTATATCTTATACAGCGACATTATCTCCACCCCCGGTAAATAATGTAACTTGGCTTGGAGGACTTGCTGCTATGCAGAAGCCACTTTCTATGGCACTTCGCCCAGCTGCACTTCCCGATCCCACAGGAAAAGTTTTTGAGACAGTTTTTAACACTGCTTTTAGCACTTACGGCAAAGCACTAGGCGCGCTAATACTTGCATCATCACCTGGCGTTTATAGTGTATTTACGCCGCCGATTACTTTAGTTGGCACAGGGATTAAGTTGCAAGCTCTCCCACTAGGAATGTCTGGTGCGTCTCATAAAGAAGTGATGGAAAAAATTGCAGAAGTAGTTTCTGCGTGGTTTAAAACAGGTACAGTAACTCTAACAGGCGCCACTACACCAATTCTGTGGTCATAAAATATGTGTGATGGTTATTTATAATTGAGTGTTTGTAAATGGCAACTATAAGTTTTAAATCTGTAGGGACTAAGGCATCTGAAAATAGAGCCCCTACAGTTCCTGTGCCTACGCCTATTGGAATAGTAACTCCAATGCAGCTAGGAGAAGGTTCCGACGGCATTTTCGGAATGCATCGAAACCTAGGTGAGCAAATAGCAGACAATCTTAGAAATCTTATTTTGACTAATCACGGTGAAAGATTAGGGCAGTATGACCTCGGTGCAGATCTTAAAGCACTTGTTTTTGACTATTCTTCTAATCCTGAGTGGGAATCTGAAGCCATGTCTAATATAAAGACTGCAGTTGCTAAATTTATGCCCTTTGTTGAATTAGAATCTTTCGAGACAAGCATAGATACTAATAACGATCCACAGATTGCGACTGTAGCAATTACTGTAACTTTTAATGTTCCCACTGCTAATATTTCAAATAAGGCAATTAGGGTCTTTTTTGAAGCAGGAGGCTGATATATGGCTCAAAATACAAAAAAAGATTTAATTCAAGTTAAGAATAGAAGTTTTCTCAACAAAGATTTTGAGTCTTTTAGAGCTGAGCTCTTAGAATTTGCAAGAACATATTTTCCTGAAAGAATACAAGACTTTTCAGATGCATCCCTTGGTGGGCTTTTTCTAGACTTAGCATCTTATGTTGGCGACGTATCATCTTTTTATCTCGATCATCAATTTCGAGAGCTTGATCCTGAAACTGCAGTTGAGATTGCAAATATTGAAAGATTAGCAAAGGCAGCAGGAGTCAAAATTACAGGAGCATCACCTGCAGTAGCTCAAGTTTCTTTTACAATAGAAGTACCAGCTGAGCAGTCAGGAAGCAGATTCAGACCTCAAGAATCAGCACTTCCTATTCTTCAAAAAAATACTACTGTTATTTCTAATAATGATATCGTTTTTAATGTTGTTCAAGATGTAGACTTCGCTGAAAAAGACGAGCTAGGTTCTTTAGTTTCTACAATTCAAATTAGATCGACAGACGCAAGCGGAAATCCATCCTCTTACCTAGTAACTCGAGAAGTTACATGTGTATCGGGAGACAGAACTAGCGAAACGTTTGAAATTCCCAATAATTTTCAAGCCTTCAGGACGATCACGCTATCAAATTCAAATGTAAGCCAAATTCTTGATATTAGAGACTCAGATGGCAACCAGTATTACGAGGTTGAATCCCTAGTTCAAGATACAGTTTATGTGGGTGTAAATAACTTAGATGACGATAGTTTTGACGTGAATCAAAATCTGGAAGTTCGTCCAGCACCCTATAGATTTATTACTGACTCATCGACATTGACAGGGCTTACGACAATAAGATTTGGATCAGGAAGAGGTGATACCCTTGACAAAGATATAGTACCTGATCCTTCTGAATTAGCACTTCCTCTTTTTGGCCAAAACAATTTCAGTAGATTTTCAATTGATCCTGAAAATCTTTTGAAGACTAGGACGCTTGGCATATCACCTAAAGGGACAACGTTGACCGCACAATATCGATTCGGTGGCGGTCTTAGTCACAACGTAGGCGCACAATCAATCACTTCAATTGGATCGATCGGGCTAAAATTTGTAAACACGCCAACATCACTAGTTGAAAGAGCTGTAAGGTCATCAATTTTTGCTATTAACAATGATCCTGCAGTCGGAGGTGAAGACGCTCCTGATATTGAGCAAATTAGAGGCTTAATAAATGCATCACGAAACTTACAGTCAAGAATTGTGACAAAGAAAGACTTGCTTGCAAGAGTCTATACAATGCCTTCAAACTTTGGCCGAGTGTTTAGAGCGTCTGTAAGAGAAAATCCTGTAAATCCACTTTCTTCTCTCCTCTTCATTATCAATAGAAACGCCTCGGGATTCTTGCAAACTTCTCCCGATGCCTTAAAGAAGAATCTTTCTAAGTATTTAAATGAGTTCAGACTCATCGCGGATGCTATTGATATTTTAGATGCACAAATAATTAATATCGGAATAGACTTTGAAATAGCAGTCGACCCTAACTTTAACAAAGAAGCCGTTCTTAAGCAGTGTATAGATAATCTTTCTTCATATTTTAATATTGAAAACTTTCAAATCGAAGAGACGATATTAACTTCAGATATAAACAACTTGATTTATAATGTTACAGGTGTCACATCAGTTACTAGTATAAAAATAAGAAATATTATCGGCACTGTAGGAGCAAGAACTTATTCAAGTAATGCCTACAATGTTGAAGCTAATATTAGAAAAGGTATTTTGTTTCCACCGCCAGGCGGGATATTTGAACTAAAGTTTCCTGACTTGGACATTAGAGGAACAGTGAGCTAGGAATAAACAATGTATAGAATTCTGTCAGCATCAAAAGATTGCTATATTACAAATAAGATTATAAACAATTCTTTTAGAGCTACAGATGCAAATGTAGGTCAAGCAGGAACTCTTGATCTTTTTAAATTGTACGATGAAAGTAGAATAACAGGTGAGACCGAGCCCATAGAACTTTCGAGACTGCTTGTTAACTTTGACTTAAATCCTTTAAGAGAATTGACAGGAAGTATTCTTGATATTACAAGTGATTCTTTTAAATGTAATTTAAAGCTTTTTGATGTCGCTGGAGGACAAACGCTTCCTTCTAATTTTAAAATAATTGTTCACCCACTTTCTAAGTCTTTTGATGAAGGGGTAGGAAGGGATGTCGTAAGATTTCAAGATATTGATGCTGCAAACTTTGTAACAGCATCAATCTCAAGCAATACACCTAATGCTTGGAATGATCTTGGCGCTGCCAGAGAAGGCTTGTTGAACGCAGATGATATCGATATAATAGGATCAGGAAATCTAGATGACGGTTTAGGTGTTTCTTTGCTTTACAGCGAGCAGCTGTTCGAAGACGGAACTGAAGATCTTAACGTTGACGTAACTAGGGTGATATCAGGAACTCTTTCTGGAATGATACCGGATCATGGTTTTAGAATTGCATTTTCTGGAACCCAAGAGACAGATAGCAAGACCAGGTTTGTTAAAAGGTTTGCATCTAAGGACAGTCTTGATACGGGTCTTCGCCCCCGATTAGAAATAAAATTTAGAGATGATATCCAGGATCATCACGAAGCTTTCTTTTTCAACCTATCAGGATCCTTGTTTTTAAATCATTTTTCAAGAGGGGTGCCCTCTAATCTAACCTCGGGATCAAGCTTAATAGGAATATCAGGATCTGACTGCATGAGTGTAATGATAAAGACGGGCTCTTTTGAAAAAGAGTTATCTGCATCACAACACTCATACGGAGGCTCTCTTTTTGCGTCAGGAGTTTATTCTGCTAGTTTTGCAATCGACTCTTTTAGCACAGCCGTAGTTTCCGGAACACACACAATTTCTGATTTTGTTCGAGATAGTGGCTCTATTAACTTCAACGTTTTTTGGAGATCCAATGACAAGTCTTATGCGTTTCACACAGGAAGCGTTGAACTTCATAAGCCTGAGACAACAGGTTTTGAAAATTCTCCAAAAAGACTCATCGTCAGCATTCAAAATGCTCGAAGCGCATATAAAAAAGGTGAAAAAGTTAGAATAAGATTTGTTGCTTTTGATGATGATGAAACTGTTCCGTCTTCAAAAGTTCCATTCCAAAGAACAAGCCTCATTTTCACTCAATGCTACTACAGAATTAGAGATGAATATTCCGATACTGTTATGATCCCATTTGACACGCTAGATAATTCAACACTTTTGTCAACAGACTCAAATGGGATGTACTTTGATCTCTTTACAAATGACTTTCCAGTGGGCAGAGTCTTCTCAATTGATATTTTAGTCAAAGATCTGGGTTCAGATCAAGTTTTCAAAAGAGTCGGTGGAACGTTTAGGATTGAATAATGACTAACAAGAACCGTCTACAAAACTTGCGCCCAGGAGTATTTTCTTCGGCGATTAGAAGAGAAACTGTTGACGGATCTAAGAGTCTTGTTAATAAAACTAGCAAAGACTTGAGCAACATGTCAGTTGTATCAAGCAATTATTTTCTATACGACAGCCCTGAGACAGGAATAAGCAATACTCAACAACTACCTATTGATTTTTCTAAATTTGAAAATCACACGTTTTTCAACTCAGCCCAAGCAAATGTAAACGTTGCATTTGATAATATTATTAATAAATTTCCTTTTGATGGTACAAGGCTTGAATATGAGAACTATCTTAACGGTCTTACAGGGTTTGAAAACTATGTTCTTTCTCAATTTCCTAGAAATATGGGGTATTTAATATTCTCAGGGTCATCAGGGCCTGAGGCCGACGAAGGAAACTATGTTAAGGTTTTTGACTTTAAGGGCAGTCAATTTACAGACTTTTCAAAAGATAAGACAGGTAAATCAATACTAAACCCTGAAGAGAAAAGCTTTTCGCTTGAATGCGTTTTAAATCTACCTTCTCTGTCAAATGAAAACCAGGTAATTTTTCAAAAAATTTCTGGTTCTAACATGGGGTTTACGCTAGCGGTTTCACAGTCTAGTTCTACTTCTAGCGCAAATTTGCTTTTTGCTATGTCTTCTGGAAGCGTAAGACTTTTTACAAGTGCTTCGGTAAGCAAAAATACATTTAATCACATTGTTGCCTCTTACGATAGAAACACTAGTCAAAATAATTTAAAGCTGTATATTAACGAAAACTTAGTATCTAGCTCATCATCACAAGCAGCTCTCAATAGAATTGAGTTTGATAGCTCAACTTTCCTAATAGGTTCAGGAACAACGCATGAACTGGTCGGAATGAGTGGCGATACAAACTTCATACCCAGCGAAACATATTCAGGATCTTTAGACGAAGTAAGATTTTTTCACAGTCTAAGAACAGAATTAGATCAAAAGAAATTTGCTAATCGAAATGTTTTTCCAACTTCTGACTTAAAGCTATACTTTAAGTTTAACGAACCCTCTGCTAGTTTCGGCAACAATACTCTTGTTTTAGATAGTAGCGGTAATTCACTTCACTCTGCTATATCAAATTATACGACTGCAATGAGAGAAACAGGAAGCTTGGGAATTTCGCTGACTCAAGAAAACAGCGCATTAAATCCAGTTCTTTTTCCAAAATTTGAAAATGTTCAAAACTTAAACACAGATCTTCTGTCTAGCGCTAGTAATTACGATGAAATTAATCCAAATTTAATAACAAAATTAGTACCACCACATTATTTCGATGAAGGTTTCGGTGCCTTTGGTTTTAGGAATTTTGATCAACCCTTAAACGAGCACTACTCAGGAAGCAACTTACCAGGGTCAGGACGCTTAGGTTCTTCTCAAATATTTTCAGCAATTTTATATGTGTGGGCAAAACATTTTGACCAGATCAAGGTAGTAACAGATCATATGTCACAAGTGACACACGTTGGCTACGATGATGATTCAAGCGCTGCTGATCAATTCCTTCCTTTTGTCTCTAGATATTTTGGTTTCGACCTACCTCCTATTTTTACAAACGCCACACCTGACCAATTTTATCACAATCAAGATTTAAATGTAGATTATTCAAACAATCCTGCGTCTTTAATGAAGATAAGAAATGATATCCTTAGAAGAATACTGACGAATATTGGTGAGACGATAAGATCTAAAGGGACTGTCCACGGAGTTAAGACTATATTAAGGTCTTTTGGTCTTGACCCTGACTTATACGTTAGAATAAAAGAGTTTGGAGGCCCAAAATCTTTCTCACTTTCAGATCTAAGATACGATAGAGCAATTATAAGCTCAGATCTAAGTTTTTCAGGTTCTTTTACATCCGCAGGATCGACAAACGCGCAGGGTATCTATAGTAATTTACCTAGGCTTCAAGGTGGATATCTAACTGGTTCTAGAATTGAAGTGGGTACACCTGAGGCAGCAGGTACTTTTGTTGAAAAAGGATCTTCTCACGAATCAAAAGGATTTGGTTTGCATGGTATTTCAAACAGCGCAAACGACGGACTCTTTACTTCTGGCTCATGGACTTATGAAGCGACATATAGATTTCCTGACAGGTTAAAAAGTAATCTAAGTTCTTCTTTTGCGTATCCAGTGACTCAAAGCTTAGCCAGGCTTCACGTAACAGGATCTAGTCCTTTTGCTCCTTATGAAGGAGTCGTAGCTAATATGCTGCTCATGTCTGGATCCGAAGAAAACCAGGATGGACACGTTAAGCTTTGGGTAAGAAATAATACAGCAGGTCCAAGTATTGCTACTTTACCTTCATTGAAGCTGGTAATACCTTTTGTTTCTGTTAGCAACGGAGAGACTTGGAGTTTTTCATTTGGTAGGGAAAGAGCAGAAACTCCTGTTGTTTCTTCTTCTTACTTTTTAAGATGTGCTAAGCAGTCTAACGGTAGAATTGAACAGATTTTTTCAACTTCATCTTTTTACTTAGAAGATGCAAACGCAAACTTCGCGAACAACGTTTTCCAAAACAAGAGCACGTCCCTTAATGCATCCGGCTCCTATGTTGTAATCGGACCACAAGTTATTGGTACTCATAAAGACTTCTTTTTGAATAACAGTAATGAAGATGATCAAGCCAGAGCGACTGATTTTGCAGGAAGCGTTTCAAATATTAAGTTCTGGTCAAAGGCATTAAAGGAGGACGAATGGAAAGAACACGTCAGAAATCCAGGTTCACTAGGTGTCCAAGACCCAGATCTAAATTTTAATTTTGTAACTCAAGAATCCGGTTCGTTTGAAAGACTGAGAATGAATCTTACGTGCGACCAGCCAATAACAGCATCAGAAAGCACAGGAGAAATTAAAATATTTGATTTCTCTCAAAATCAAATCTCAGGATCTGTAACAGGATTTGAACCAAATGCTGATGTTTTTGAAAATAAGAAAAGATTTATCAGTACTGTTTCACCTAATTTCGATGAAAATTTAAATACAGTTAAAGTTAGACCTAGAAGCTTTAGTAATAATAAAAACATTGAAGAGTACAACGCTTTACCCGCACCTGTTTTTGAAATACCCCGCGATGAGGAACCACAAGACGATCCAAGGTTCTCTCTAGATTTTTCAATAGCAGACGCTTTAAACGAAGATATTTCTAAGATGTTTTCAAATCTTGACGCTATTGATGACGCCCTAGGTAATGCAAATCTTGAATTTGAAGAAGATTATCCTGACCTTGAAACACTTAGAGACGTCTATTTTAACAGACTGACAAAAAAAATAAACATCAAAGAGTTCTTTGAATTCTATAAGTGGTTTGACACCTCTATTGGTGTCTTAATAGAACAAACTATGCCAAAGAAGGCAAACTTTTTAGGTGTAAATTTTGTCATCGAGCCCCACGCTCTTGAAAGAGGTAAATTAAGGCGTCATAATGGAAACTATTATACACGTGATCATCAAAAGCCAGGTGACACATCCCTAGGTGGCCTAAGAGGCATGGGTGCAAACCAAAACAATGCCGAATTTCCAGACGGTAGATCTCCTGATTCGCCCATTCAAAATACGCCAAATTCTTTTAATACACAGATCTGTGACTCGTACAATGGCGGATATGGCGGAACTGGCTTAAACTTTACAAGGTAAACTTCTATGTCTTATAGCCCTAAAATAAATTTTGTATATAACGCTGACTTTAAAGACAAACAAGGTGTGTCAAAAATTGATACTGCTGGTAAGAAAGCAACCCCTCCAGATCTTGAAAAGAGAAGAGAAAAACCTGACAGTAAATACGATCCCCACTCACCAGAATATGACAGGGATACTGCCAAGACAAAAGATCAAGTGAACTGTGTCGCAAAATTCACACAAGGTGTCAGCGCTAAGAATAAAAAACCTTCAGGAAATAGAGTGCTGCCTTTGATGGGCACTGGTCTTGACGACAACATAGTTGAAGTTTTAAATTATGGGCAGCCTCAAGAATTTAAATCCAACGAAGCTTTTGAAGACATAGCTTCGTTTTCAAAGTCTTCAATCAGCGCTAATAAGGTAGCAGATACTTCTGCGATCGATTTTATAAACTCAGGAGACAAACAGACTTACGCACTGAATTTAATTAACAAAGCGCATGATGATCCTTCACAATTTGACGGTGTTATTGAAGCAATGACTATAAGAGAAGTCTTGTCAAATACATCAATCGAAAGTCCAATTATTGCTAAATCTGTAAAGGGCGTTGTTTCTGATGGAAACATCGACTCGTTTGGAAAATCTTCTAAAGTAACAAATCTTCTTCCTTTTACATCAGCATCAGCTCCTAGTGCATTCTTGGACGGCGGAGAAAGAATGGCAGATATTTTTGTCCCAACAGCAGTATGGGAAAAAGAAGAAAATGGTGTACCTTTTGATGAGTCACAAAGCAACAAAAGCAATGTTAACACTCAAATGCTGCTTTTAAGCGCATCTTCTGATATGATTTCTGCACTAGGCTCACTAAATCCCCAGACAGAACAATATCCTCCTGCAGGTTTTAAATCTTCTCGAACAGGGTTTATATTTAATAACGGTGCCCTTGGCGTCGATTCAATAGCATTTGGAAATTTGAGAAAAGATGCCTAAGAAAAGAAACGATAGAACTGGAACCGTAATAAGTACATCGGGAATTACTTCCCTTTCACCCAGAGTCTTTCTTCGAGAAACTGATAATATGTCAGGCTCGTACCCAACCATTGCACGAATCAGCAGTGACAGAAGTGGCATATACTCATCTTCTTTCGATGATACTACTGCAGTTTTCACAGGCCCGTCGAATAACCTTATCTTAGGTAGACAGATACTTTCTTCAAGTCAATACGCTAATAGATTCATCGCCTCACCAAGCACCAACCCAACCCTTACAGGTCCTGGAACAGCTTCTTTTGGAATTGCTGACCAGAGAATTACTTTTACTCCAGGGCAAGACGTACTTCCTTTTAAAGAAGAGAATCTTTTTGAAACAAATCCGGGTTCTGGCGCAGATCCTTTCTATTTGGTCGGTACTAAGCCAGACGATATTGGACTAGGCTTCTCAAGCCCCCTAAGATCCAAAACAAAAATTGAAATAGATATTAATCCGGTAGAAGAAACTAAAATTTTCTTTTCCACAGGGACATTGGCAGGCACTGTTAACTCTGGTTTAGCATATTATAATTTTGATCTAAGTAGATTTGAAGTTCACGGCAATCTTACGTCTGGAAGCAATGTTGACTTTTTTAATCCAGACCCTGTAGCTCGCTCCGGATCTTTATTGGCCTTTGCACCGTCATTCCCAAGTTCAAACGCCTTAATACAAAGAAATTCAGGATTCCCAACGACTTTGTCAGGTTTTCCTTTTGATAAAAAGTTTAACGCAACAGGATCTCAGCTTTTCAAAGCGTCAAATATAATCAGCGCACCATTCCTTGTTGAAAAAATGGTTTATGAATTTAGCGGATCTATGCCCTTCTTGATTACAGGTGAAGATCGTGCAAATATAATGCAATTTTTCATACTGAATCAAAGAGGTTATAACATTTCCGAGCGAAACGTTAGAACATCCTGGAGAAACACAAGGAATTTTATTTCTGCTTACGGCGGTTCAACTGTAACAGGAAGCTTTTTTGTTAACAACATTAAGGATATTGTAAACGTCGCTCAAGTTTCTCTCTACAATTCAACAGCAGCAACTGCTGGAATAGACCAGCTAGGTATAGCTAGAGACTTAAACATCGAATTTGACAATATTGCGACTGCGCCTACAGGAACTTTTGTCCTTTCCTCTTCGATAAAAACACCTACGATAAATACAGGGCTTGGATTTCTTGCTGCAAGAACAATTGGCAATGCAAATGGTGTATGCTTATTAAAGAATGAGTTTGGCGGAAGAACTTCTTTGGCAAATCACCCACTAGGTTTTTTGGAATCGCCAAGATCTTATATTAATAACGTGTCAAGAAGAACGTTAAGTGGAACATTTGAGTCGACTTCTTTTGATTACATAACTGCTGAATTATCAGAAGAAAATGATCTAGTCTCACCGTATTTACTATTCCCTTCAGATAACTTGATATTCGGCTGGGCTAATCAGCAACAACCAACTCATAATAGTGCGAATACTAGTGAAGTACGAATTGCAGGAGAAGGAACATTTGAAGATGGAAGGTTTAATATTCTTCCTGGAAAAGGAAAGCTAGTTCTTTACGGATCACTAATAAGAGAAAATAGAGAGTTTCACCAAGGAAATAATCAGTTATTAACTTCTGATTCAGTTCATGAGGACGTAAGGGACAACACATCTTTCTCATCTACAGCAGATTGTCTAGACCAGTTTTTGTCTGAATACTCATCTCAATACAGTGGATCGTACATTGACCAGGTGTTTGACGAGGACTTAGGTGCCGGATCTGTTCGAATTGATACTAAGCCTAATAGCGTCATAGCTGGCCAAGCTGGAACGACAGGTTCTTTGTTTAGAGGGGTACATTTAATTGATTCTAGTGAAAGATTTTATGATTCTCTTGTTCCTGACATTCAATCTATTTTT
>Ga0209232_1000517_pt1 | contig 23500 bp, 37 predicted proteins | sample ETNvirenome_2_60_FD_184066 | JGI IMG/M metagenome (GOLD analysis project Ga0209232, IMG submission 184066) | Marine viral communities from the Pacific Ocean - ETNP_2_60 (SPAdes) (version 2) | ecosystem: Environmental > Aquatic > Marine > Oceanic | place: Pacific Ocean | collected 2013-06-22
CTAAAAAACTCAAAGCACTTGATGACCCCACTAAGCCTGCCTTAAGACCAGAAGACGCATATCTATTAAAAAGTGCTAACTCTTTAGCCCGTGCTTATGTTGGTCTTTTTACAACTCCAGGTCGTGTAATGACTGCTGTTAAAAGTATGGTATCTGGTAAAAAAGGTATTAAACAAGTAGAACTATTAAGTAACCCAGATATGTTGTACGATGCTATTATAAAAGATAGATGGCAAAAAGATCCTGTTGTAAAAGGTTTAGTTAGGGAACTAGGTAGAATATACTATAGAGAAGAAATAGCAGAGGAAGAACCAACTACTGATGTTACTCCAGAAGAGACATTAAGATTTGGTCCAGGGTTCCAAAGACCAGAAGGTATGAATACAGGTGGTGCTGTAAAATTAAAATACGGATACGGAGAATAAAATGGGATTTTTTAGAAAGTTAATGAAAAATGTAAAAGATCGTACAGATATGCAGGATCAAAGTATGAGTATAGAAAGACTCCCTACAGATTTTAAAGGTATAAAATCTTTACCTGTTGATGCTACACCTGTATCTCCTCAGCCAGCCTACACACCAGCAGGTTTAGAGGCTTTGATAAGACCACCAAGAACAGATCCAGGTGGTCAAGAAGACATGAGAAAACTCATGGACATGCAAAGACAAACATTTAGAAGTTTTCTGGCACCACCTCCATCTGATTTTGTAGTCCAACCTGGACCGTATTTTCCTATTGACGGTGGTGACTTAGGCTTACCTACTGGTCCAGGGACACCAATGCCTCCTGGAACAATATTTGAAGGAGAAGTGGGCGGTACTCCGATAAACATACAAGAAATATTAGATAATCTACCTAAAGGTGTTGGGGTTGGTGGTATAGGTTCTATACCTGTTTCAGATATCCCATATGAAATACCTCAGATAACAGTTCCTGCTGACTTACCTAAGTTACCTGTTGATCTACCTATAGACTTACCTATACAAGTTCCCCCAGTAGAAGACTTTGTTATGCCTAGTTTACCTATAGATCTTCCTTTACAACTACCACAAATAGAAAATATTGGGATACCAGCAATACAACTTCCTTTTGAAATACCTAGTCTCCCACAAGTTGCTATGATGCCTAGTGTAAGTCCTGTAGCTATGCCTGCTATGAGAATGGCCAGAGCTACCCCTTCAATGGCTGGTATGAGAGAACGCTAGACTAACCAATCTGTCCACTTTTCTTCACCAAGCACAGTTTGAGCGATGTTTTGTTTTTGACGTAAAGCCTTAACAATCTTCTCATCAACTGTACGCTCACAAACTATGTCTATATAAGTAACTTTATTTGTTTGACCTATACGGTGAGCACGGTCTTCAGACTGTAGTCGTTTTTCTAAGTCGTAGTTATTACTGTAATATATAACTGTGTTTGCTGCAGTAAGCGTAATACCATACCCACCTGTCTGAGTATTACCCACAAAAAATCTTAATGGACTATCAGCGTTTTGAAATTGATTAATAACTTCTGCTCTACGTTCTTGATCTACATCACCATAATAAGTTCCTACAGACTCTTCTCCGTAGACCTTGGTCAACTCTGCTTCTATCTTTTTTATATCGTGCCTATAGTTTGCCCAGATAATTACTTTACCATCTGTTTCTTCTAGTATCTCCATGAGCTCGGTTAATCTTTGACTCGGTAGTTCAGTAAGTCCTCCGTTATCAAGTCCCACAAAACCACAAGATACTTGATGAAGTCTAATAATTTGTGTAATCAAATGAGTAATAGTTACCGTACCTTTACTCAAAGAAGCCTTTGCCTGTTTTTGTAAATCTTTATAAACACGTTTTTGTTCATCAGTCATTTGAATAATTCTTTTGAGATACACTTTATCAGGTAGGTCTAAACAGTCCTTTTTTAGGACTCGAGAGCTAAATTTAAGGAGATTCTCGTTCAGTTCTGTCAAGTTTTTGTACCCTACTACCTGTTTGAACGTCCTACCGTTCGCTGATCTTTCTACTAAATTAGCATATCTGGCTCTAAATGAAAAATAACTACTAAACCCTAATAAGCTAGGATCTAAAAAATATGCTTGACTGTACAGGTCTAGTGGACTTTTAGTTACAGGACTACCTGTTAATATTCTTTTATAGTAAGCGTACTTACCTAAACGAACAGCATTAATTGTTCTTTTAGCTTTATGGTTTTTGATAGTTGTGCTTTCATCAATTATAAACATAGACTTTCTTTTAAATAAAAAGTCAGTAACAAACTGAGTGCCTTTCTTTGTGCTCAAGGCTTCTATATTCATTATTAATATATTGAGCCTTTCTGGTTCTTCTGATAATGTGGCTAATAACTTTTTATTCTTTTGTGTATTAGCGTTTGACCATTTTACTGAATGATAGTTTATTTCGTCTGGTACATGGGTTGGTATCTCTTTACTGTACCATGTATCATACACACCTTTAGGTGCTAATATTAATACACCGTTTATTTTTTCTTCTCTATAAAGATGTACAAAGTTATCTATAACTACTTTTGACTTACCACAACCCATCTCCATAAATAAAGCAAACTCTTCTTTATCGTGCGAAGACTGTAGGGCTTCTAGTTGGTGTTGATAGGGATCAGTTTTAAATAAAAACTCTGTCATGTTTCTTCTTTCTTATATGTGTCTCCATAGTATGCCATATAATAAGTAAAAAATAAATACACGTTTTACCATTATTGCTTAAAAACCTTCAATAACCCCTCAATAGCTTTTTCAATATCTTTCTAAACTCAGTTACTACAGGCTCTTCAGCTTTATGACTATTACCTTATTAGCAAAAATTAAAAATTTTAGGCATGCGTGGTATATAAAATTTAAATTACTACTATAATAATAGGGTAGTAGTAGGTAGTGGCGGTGATGCCTAAAGTTTTTTAACACACCGTCAACCTGTTGCTTTACCTTTTTAAATTTTAAAGTTAAAATCGAAAAGGTAACAAGAAATAAGAAACAAGAATATGAATAAACCTACAGTCTACGTCGCCCAAAAACCTGACGAAAAGAAAAATATATTTTCCGCTAATAAGTACGGCGAGTTTAAATTTATCTTACCAGAAAAAACAAACCTTATGTGGGATACAGCATCTGCTGTATCTACTATCAAAAAAGAGTTACGTTATTTTAACGACAGAGACCACCTATTATTAATAGGTGACCCAGCAGTTATAGGAATATGCACTGCTGTGGCTGCAGATTATAATCAAGGACGTGTTAAGTTTCTTAAATGGGATAACCGAGAATTTACATACTATCCAGTCGAGGTGGAAATATGAGCATAATAGATAAAATGGAAAAAGAAACTCAACCTGATATACAGGCTGAGGACTTAGGTAACATAAGTGACTTAGGTAGACAACTAGCAGAGCTAGAAGAAAAAATACAAATAGAAGAAGAACATTTAAAAAACCTGAAAAACGAGTACCGTAAATTAAGTGAGGATACCTTACCTAATAAACTACGGGAACTTGGAGTCAGTGAATTTAAATTAGCAGATGGTACAAGTATGTCAGTACAGTCGTATTATTCTGCGAGGATTACTCCTGATAACCGTGATGCATGCTTTCATTGGCTTGAGAATAACGGTCTTGGGGATATAATCAAAAACACAGTGTCGGCTAACTTCGGTAGAGGTGAGGATGATGCTGCTAAAGATCTCATGACTACGCTTGAGAGTGAAGGGCACGACTTAGTTCAAAAGAAGTGGGTAGAGCCTATGACTCTAAAAGCAGTAGTTAAGGAGCAGGTGGAAAAAGGGAACGACCTACCCTTAGAAACCTTTAACGTTTATGTAGGTCAAAAAATAAAGGTGAAAAAATGACAGAGAAAAATGAAAAAGTAACTGAGGAAAAAGTAACTGAGAAAACTGAAGTAGCGGAAAAGAAAACTACAGCCCTTACTACAGCGTCAGCTTTTGAAGAAGATGCAGGTAGTGGCTTAGAAAACTTAACAGCTGATGACCTTACTATTCCTCGTTTAAAAATACTTCAAGCGTTAAGCCCAGAAGTAAATAAAAGAGACGGTAAGTATGTAGACGGTGCTGCTGCTGGAGATATTATCAATACAGTGACCAGTGAACTCTTTACAGAGGAAACAGGTTGTACGGTAATACCTGTAGCATATAAGCGTATGTTTCTTGAATGGCAACCACGTGAAAACGGTGGTGGTTTAATTCAACAACACCTCGACCCTGATATCCTTTCTAAAACTACAAAAGATAAAACTGGGGCAGATGTGTTAGAAAACGGTAACTATATACAAACATCGGCTACACATTACGCACTGGTGGTAAGTGGTGACTCTTATCAACAAGTAATGATCCCTATGGCTGGCACACAGTTGAAAAAGTCTAGAACTTGGAACTCAGTGATGGCTAGTCTAAAAGTAAAATCTAGTGAAGGTAAAGTATTCACTCCACCTTCGTACAGTCATAAGTACAAACTTACAACTGTAGCGGAGTCAAATGACCGTGGTACATGGTTCGGTTGGAGTATTGAAAACCTTGGAGTACTAGAAGAAGCGGAGATGCATTTATATGATGCAGCTAAAAACTTTGCTGGAAGTATCAGCTTTGAAAATAGCTTTGGCTCTACTGATTCATCAGAAGCTCCATTTTAATTATAGGGTAACTTGGGTGGGGGTTCGCCCCCACCTCAATCGGAGTGTGACCGTTGGAGATAGCAGAAAAATTAAATCAGATCTTTCATGGCTCAAATAGGGCTCACGGCACTTTTACTGTAGAAAATAATATAGTAGGACAAAAAACTCAAGGAAAAGCAAAAACTATCAAAACCGTAGGTGCGGGAGTTAAGCACTGGCAAGACCACCTAAACGGTACACAAGGTTTAGGTATTATCCCCATAGATGAAGAAAACTCAGTAAAATGGGGAGCTATAGATATAGATATATATTCTCTTAATTTAGAGAAGTTAGTTAATAAAATAGAAGAATTTAAACTGCCCTTAGTAGTGTGTAGAAGCAAGAGCGGTGGTGCTCATGTTTACTGTTTTTTAAAAGAAAAAGCACCTGCAGGAGATATGCAAGATAAACTTAGAGAAATATCTGCAGGGTTAGGGTACGGTGGTGTAGAAATATTTCCTAAACAAAGAGAAGTTTTAGTTGACCGTGGTGATATAGGAAGTTGGTTAAACATGCCTTACTTTGAAGGTGATGAGTCAATGAGATATGCGTTTGACTCAAAAGGTGATGCGTTATCACTGACTAACTTTATAAAGTTTGTAGAAGAAAGAATGATAACTCATGAAGAGTTAGTTGAATTAGAGGTACCTGTATTAGATGATATAAAAGATGGTCCACCTTGTTTACAAGTATTACTTAAACAAGGGTTTCCTGAGGGTACAAGGAATAATGGATTATTTAATGTTGGTGTTTATCTTAAAAAATCTAACCCAGAAAAGTGGGATCTTGAGATAGAGGAGTATAACCGTAAGTACGTTCATCCTCCCTTACCTGCTCAAGAAGTTTTGACTTTGATAAGCACATTAAAAAAGAAGGAGTATAACTATAAGTGTAGTGATGAACCAATTAAATCATACTGTAATGTGGCTAAGTGTCGTGGGTGCAAATACGGTGTTGGTGATGCTAATAGTACGCCAACCTTTTCTAGTCTTTCTAAGCTCGATACCAAACCACCTCTATGGTTTTTATCTATAAATGATAAACGGTTAGAGCTTAACACAGAACAACTGCAGAATCAATTAAAGTTTCAAAGAGCGTGTATGGAAATATTAAATATGATGCCTGCGCGTATGAACGATAGAGCTTGGCAAACTTTAATACAAAGCCTGATGGACAGTGGTATGGAAATTATAGAGGTTAGTGATGACGTAACTATTGAAGGTCAATTTATGGAGTTACTAGAATCATTCTGCACAGACATGGCTCAAGCAAACACTAGGGATGAAATACTGTTAGGTAAACCGTGGACTGAGGAAGGTAAAACCTACTTTAGAATAAAAGATTTAAAAGATTATCTAGCTAAACACAGGTTTACAGATATGGAAACTAACCGTATCGCTTCTAAATTACGAGACTTAAAAGCTAAACATAAGTTTTGGAATATTAAAGGTAGAGGCACTAATGTTTGGTACATTGATGAGTTTAGTTATAACGATAATGAAGATTTACTCGATCCTCAAACCTTTGACGAAGGTGAGATATAATGTGGAACGTTGTACTTGGTCCACCTGGAACTGGTAAAACTACCTACCTATTAAATAAAGTAGAGCAGTTTCTAGAAGCAGGTGTCAAACCAGATAAACTAGGTTATGTAGCGTTTACTAAAAAAGCTGCAAACGAAGCTCTTGTACGAGCTGTAGATAAGTTTGAGTTTGACCCTAAAGAGCTTGTTTATTTTAGAACCCTTCACTCACTGTGTTATCATTGGCTTGGTCTAACGAGAAGTGACGTTATGGCTCGTAGTAATTTACGAGAATTTAGTAGAACTATAGGTGAGCGTATAAACTCGGCTTGGGATGGTGAAAACTTAATGTCTTTAAAAAGCAAAGGCGATACTATGTTATTCATAGAAAATATGGCTCGTAACAGGTGTGTCGGTTTTAGGGAGCAGTGGAACGAGGCTGGTACAAATATATCTTGGATGCACTTTGATTGGTTTGTAAAAAACTATTCTAACTATAAAGAGGGTAATTTCTTAATAGATTATACAGATATGTTAGAAATGTTTTTACACTCAAACGGTAAGCCTATCCTTGACGTATTAATAGTTGATGAAGCACAAGACTTATCTGCTTTACAGTGGGAGTGTGTAAAGAAACTAGCAGAGGGGGTAGAAGAAGTCTACATAGCAGGAGACGATGATCAAGCTATATACCGTTGGGCTGGGGCAGACGTTGAGCAGTTTATAGACTTAAAAGGTAAGACACAATATCTAAAACAATCATACCGTGTACCTAGAAAAGTTCATGATGTAGCGTTGTCCGTGGTTAAACGTATCGGTAATAGAAAAGAAAAAGTATGGGAACCAAAAGAAGATGAAGGATCAGTAGCCTATCATGCTAACTTTGAACACGTAAATATAGATAATGGTGATTGGTTATTTTTAGCTAGGAATAATTATCTATTGAATCAAGTAGAAGATTATTTAAAACTACAAGGTAGAGTTTATCAAAAAGGTAACAAATCTTCTGTATCTGAAAATTTAATTACAGCTATAAAAGATTGGGAGTCTTTACGCAAAGGTGAGCAGATTGAAGCTGGTAGGATAAGAAAAATATACGGCTACATGAAAGTTGATAAAGGTGTTAAAAGAGGATATAAAACTTTAAAAACAGTGGGAGATGACGCAATGCTCAACATCAATGATCTTAAAAAAGATTATGGCTTATTAGTTGATTGTTTGTGGCACGAGTGTTTTGATTCAATCGGTAATACTCAAAGAGAATATGTTATATCCTGTTTGAGACGAGGAGAGAAGTTATTATCTTCTAAAATAAAATTAAATACGATACATGCAGCTAAAGGCGGTGAGTCTGACAACGTAGTATTACTTACAGACTTAGCGAATAAAACATGGGAGGAGTTATATGTAAACCCAGATAACGAGTGTAGAGCCTTCTATGTAGGAGTAACAAGAACTAAAAACAATCTACACATAGTGCGAGGTAAAACTCGCAAGGAGTTTTTATTTGTATGATGAAAGTAATAAAAAGAGGATTAGTGGGATACAGACCTGAAATACCTGAATGGGATGAACCTGTTATTAGAAATTTTAACGGTAAAGAGGTTATAGGTAGATATACAAAAGCATACGGAACTAAATCTTTTGAGTATGCTGGTAAGTTATATGAACCTGAACCGTGGTCAACCTCTATGTCGGTTTTAAAAATGGCTACACAACTGCTTCTTTATAAAGAACTAGGAAAGATAATTAGATTTAATTTTTGTTTGTGTGGACTTTACGAAGATGGAAGTGTTTCAATACCTCATCACTCAGACACTGTACCAACAGAAGATGACTTAGTGGTTGGTGTTTCGTTTGGTGCTCCAAGGTTTATGGAGTGGAATCAATACGATACTTATATAAAAGAACATACAAATACCAGTGAGATTGATAATGAACTATCTTGGTCTTTACAGAAAAAGTATTTCCTTGACGATGGTGATGTGTATGTGTTTGATGGTCATTCACAAATGAACAGTACCCATGCTATACCTCCTATGGATAACGTAGGAGAACGAATAAATTTAACGTTTAGGACAGGTTTATGATAAAAATTTTACGAATCTTCCTATACTTTCACTTTACAAGTAAAGTAAAATATACCGTATGAATATATTTAAATTAGATACAACTCCTCAGCTTTGTGCTCAAACGCACTGTGACAAGCATGTATCTAAGATGATATTAGAATCAGCTCAAATGCTTTGTACTACGTTGTGGAGTAACGGTCAAAACGCTCCTTATAAACCTGTACACGCTAAACACCCTTGTACTATATGGGCTGGGGAGAGCTTAGATAACTGGCTTTGGTTAAAAGAACTAGCTATATATTTAAATGAGGAGTTTTGCTGGCGATATGGTCGCTCTGCTAGTCATAAATCAATAGAAGTCATTAATGAATTATTTCCTCCACTTATAGAAAGTAAAGGCTTACAACAACATCCACAGTGTATGCCTGACGAGTATAAGGTAGCTAATGATCCTATATCGGCTTACCGTAACTACTATATAGGGGAAAAACATTTTGCAGTGTGGACTAAACGTGAGGTACCAGAATGGTTTCAAGTGTAGAAGGTTTCTATAATTATATTAATGAAAGATATACCATACATTTAGTTAAAAGCTGGAGCACCTCTCCTCCGTGGACTGATGATGAAATATTACAGACATACAGTTTTTGTAATGTATTCCGTGAAGATGATAGGGTAACCACTTGGATACGTGAAAATTGGAAAGAGCCTTACGCTGATCACCCTAACTTGCCCTTTGCTATGGCTGTAGCACGTCAAATAAATTGGCCAGATACTTTACAGGAAATAGGTTTCCCTGAGCACTGGAACCCTGAGCGTGTTAAAGCTATTATGCAAGGTAGAATGGATAGAAAAGAAAAGGTGTACACAGGTGCGTATATGTTGACAGGTACGTTAGGTGGTACAAAAGTTGAACAAACAATAGATAAAATATTAACACCACTTTATGAATCACCGCCTGAGATAGTACCGCATTCTCTTGAGGAGACTTGGAAAAAATATTTACCGTATCCAGGATTCAGTGGATTTATGGCTTACGAGGTAGTTACGGATTTACGCCACAGTAAATATTTAGAAAACGCTGACGATATTATGACTTGGGCTAATGCTGGTCCAGGAGCAAAACGTGGCTTAAATAGAATACATGGCAGACCACTTGAGCAAAATATTAAACCAAGCCAATTAACTGAAGAGATGTTAGAACTATTAAATCTTGCTAGTACATATGCTGTAAGTCATTTACCTACACTAGAGATGAGAGAAATAGAACATTGTCTCTGTGAGTACGATAAATATGAAAGAGTGCGTTTAGGTGAGGGTAGACCTAGAGCAAAATATAAATACACAGGAGAAACAAAATGGCTATAGAACCAAAAGATTTATTTAACCTAGTAGAAGACGACGTCCGTGAGCTCGTACACGCAGAAAAAAGCTACGGAGATAGTTGGCGTAAACGTGGTGGCGTGGGAGCTTTTATGATGTTAGCACGTAAATGGGATAGGATAGAAAACCAGTGCATCAAAGAAGGTTACGATATATTCGACACAATATCAAAGGATCCAACTGATACAGGTATTTTAGATGACATACGTGATTTAAGAAGGTACTTGATATTGGTTGAAAACTTTATGACAAAGATTCATACTATAGAAAAAAGAGAGGATAACTATGAAGAAAGTAGAGATTAAAATAATAGACCCAAGTTTATTTGACCACACTGACCCACACATACTCCCTGAGTATGCCACTGTAGGTTCAGCTGGTTTAGACTTACGGTCAGCAGAAGACTATGAGTTAGCTCCAGGAGAGTCTCATACATATCGCACAGGGTTAGCTATGTATTTAGGTGACTTTGAGCTTTGTGGTTTGCTTGTGCCTCGTTCTAGTTTAGGTATCAAAAAGATACATTTAACTAATACACTAGGAATTATTGACGCAGACTATCAAGGTGAGTTAATGGTTCCACTTACCAATAACGGAGAGAGGGGCATGCTTATTGAAAAGACCCAAAGGATAGCTCAGTTAGTGGTAGTACCTGTGGTTCAAGTAATGTGGCAACCTGTGTTAGATTTTAGTAGCATCACCATGCGTAGTATAGGTGGGTTCGGGAGCACAGGTACAAAATGAAGATATACATACCAACAAGAGGTAGACCAACTAATCAAGAAACACTCAAGTGGTTTCCTAAAGAAATGCAAACTAACGGTCAGGTTGTGTTAGTTATAGACGAGGACGAAAAAGATCAGTACACTAAATACCCAGATACACCTAAAATGATTGTACCTGAAGACTGTGTAGGTATTGGTCCAAAGCGTAAGTACATAGTAGAAAACACAGATGACCCACGTATGGTTATGTTAGATGATGACTTACGTTTTTACATTCGTAAAAGCCCAACTGACTGGCACCTCAGATACCTTGACTCAGAGGAATACCCTGCTTTGTTTGGTTTGCTTGATGAGTGGATGGATCAGGGTTATGCTCATGTAGGGGTAAGTGCTAGAGAAGGTAATAATAGGGTAGAGGACTTATCTGTAGAAAACACACGGTATATGAGGGTTTTAGGCTATAACCTAGAACAGTTCCCCAGTGATGTTGAGTGGGGTAGGACTAGAGTCATGGAAGATTTTGACATAGCTCTACAATTATTAAGAAGGGGTAAAGCCTGTAAAGTAAGTTTTTACTACGCTCAAGGTCAAAAGTCATCGAACGCTGACGGTGGCTGTAGTGAGTGGAGAACTATTGACGTACATAATGAAGGAGCTCAAAGGTTACACGACCTTCATCCCACTTGTGTAAAGGTGGTTGAGAAACAAACAAAAACTGCATGGAACGGTTTACCACGTAAAGACGTAATCATAGGTTGGAAGAAAGCCTACAAAGAAGGAGTAGAAAATGCAAGTATTACACGTTAGAAACGTACATGACGCTTTAGTGCGTGGTATGGATCTACTTTATATAGAGGATAATGAATCAGACAGCAGAAACGGAAAAGTTTACGAAGCTACAACACCTGTAACTACAGTATATAAAGAACCTAAAGAAAGAGTTTTATTTTGGGAGGAGCGTGACGCTAACCCTTTCTTTCATTTTATGGAAGGTTTGTGGATGCTTGATGGTCGTAATGACTTACAAACCATGTACTACTACAACAAAGGCATGAAAAACTACAGCGATGATGGTCAAACTCTTCACGGAGCGTATGGTTGGAGATGGAGATCATTTTTTACCTATGATCAACTACCTGTAATTATTGAGAGACTTAAAGAAGATCCGAGGGATAGAAGATCTGTATTACAGATGTGGGATCCTGTTGAAGATTTAAACAGAGATGGTAAAGATGTACCGTGTAACACTTGTATATATTTTAAGATATACGACAACCGTTTAAACATGACTGTTTCTAATAGATCCAACGATATTATTTGGGGTGCTTACGGTGCTAATGCAGTACATATGTCTATGTTACAAGAATACATGGCGAGTGCCATAGGGGTGGGTGTAGGTACTTACTATCAAATAAGTGATAATTATCACGCATACAGTGAAGTTTTTGATGGTTTACTGGATAAATTAAATAAACGTGACGCATTTGATTTTTATACCCAAAGAAGCCTAATTAGACAAAACCCCTATAAAATAGGTGAGGTAAAACCATACCCAATGATAGAAACAGATATCAATACTTGGAACCTTGACTTACTTTCTTTTCTAGAAAGAACACCTTTTGAAGACGTAGACTTTGAAGATACCTTTTTCACTGAAGTTGCTAGTCCTATACAGGATGCTTGGTGGCTACATAAAATAGGTAGAACAGAAGAAGCTCTTATAGAAATACAAAAATGTAAGGCAACTGATTGGCGTAAGGCTTGTTGGGAGTGGATCAATAGAAGATTAAAATAAAGGAGTAACCATGATTAAACAATGGTCGTACAGCAGATTAAGCTGTTTTGAAAAGTGTCCCAAACAAGCAGAGTTCAAGTTTATAAAGAAGATAAAAGAACCTGGAAGTGCTGCGATGGATAGAGGTAAAGATATCCATAAACTGTGTGAAGATTTTATAAGAGGTAGTATAGAAGAAATACCAGCACAACTGCAAGACTTTGAGGATGCGTTTGTAATACTCAAAGATTTATATCTATACGGTCATGTAATCTGTGAAAGTGATTGGGCTATAGATCAGAACTGGGAAAAGACTGGTTGGTTTGAAGATGATACTTGGGGTAGAGCTAAAGTAGATGCTTTTGTTTATGAAGAAGGTATTAGTAAAGAAGCTCGAGTAATAGATTTTAAAACTGGTAGGTATGACGGTAATCAAGAAACACACAGAGAGCAATGTGAGCTTTACGGTGCTATTGCCTTGAACCGTTACCCTGAACTAGAAAGTATTACTACTGAGATGTGGTACTTGGATCATGGTAAGATTGATCGCTACATATACACACCAGAAAGTATCAAAGTAAAACAAGAAAGGTTAAACCTAAGAGCTATAGCCATGACTACAGCAGAAGAGTTTCCAGCTAACCCATCTAAGTTTAAATGTAAGTGGTGTTACTTCGGAAAACAAAATATGTGTAGGGAGGCAGAAGTATGACACAGATGGTTATGGATTTTTTAAAACCAGAAACACAGTGGGCTCCACCCACCTCTTTCCCTGATTTAACTAATCAAAAAGAGATAGCGATTGACCTAGAAACTTGTGACCCTTGGCTCAGGTCTCATGGTCCAGGATGGGCTTGTAAAGACAGAGGTCATGTTATAGGTATAGCGATAGCTACTGAGGGTTGGAAGGGATACTTTCCTGTGGCTCATAGTAACGGTGCTAACTTGGATAAGAACGTGGTTCGTAGATGGCTACAAAAACAGTTAGATGCACCTAACGCTAAGATATTTCATAACGCTCAATATGACGTAGGTTGGCTCAAAGCAGAAGGTTATACAATCAACGGTGAGATACACGATACTATGATGGCTGCTCCTTTACTGAATGAAAACGAATACAGTTACTCACTTAATAGTTTAGGTAAAATGTATCTTGGTGAGGTAAAAGATGAAACCATGCTCACAGAAGCTGCACAAATATTCGGTGTTGATCCTAAGTCTGAGATGTATAAACTAGCACCAGAGTATGTAGGTATGTATGCTGAGCAGGATGCTGACCTTACTTATAGGTTATGGCAGATACTAAAAAAGGGTATTAGTGAGGAAAACATAACTGATATTTATAATCTAGAGCGTGGATTATTACCTGTGCTTATAAAGATGAGGATGAAAGGTGTCCGCATAGACATAGATAAAGCTCAACAGGTTAAAAAACAACTTAAAAAAGATGAGGATAAAATAATCAAAGAGATTAAAAACTGGTACGGTATCGCACCTGATTTATGGGCAGCACAATCACTAGCACAGGTGTTTGATAGAGCAGGTCTTGACTATCCTAAAACCCCTAAGACTCAAGCACCAAGTTTTGTAGCTAATTGGTTAGAGGCTCACGATCATAAACTACCCATGGCTATAGCTAAAGCTAGAAAACTTAACAAGGCTCGTACTACGTTTATAGATAAAATGATACTTGAGCATTTAGTTGACGGCAGAATACACGGTGAACTACATCCTCTTAGGTCAGATAGTGGCGGTACTGTTACAGGTAGGTTTAGTTGTAGTAACCCAAACTTACAGCAAGTGCCAGCTAGAGATCCTATGATTGGTAATTTAATAAGATCATTATTTATACCAGAGGAAGGTAAACACTGGGGATGTTTTGATTACTCTCAACAAGAACCTAGACTAACAGTACACTATTCTGTAATTACACAACAAGATGGTGCAGAAGAAGCAGCACTTGACTACCATGATGACGACGCAGACTTTCATCAAATAGTAGCAGACATGGCTAACATAAGCCGTAAAGAAGCTAAGATAATTAATCTAGGGTTAAGTTATGGTATGGGTAAGGATAAGCTAACAAGTCAGCTTGGTATCAGTAATGAAGAAGCTGAGATACTCTTCAACCAGTATCATGAACGAGTACCTTTTGTCCGTGGCTTGCGTGATTCTGCTGCTCGTCAAGGAGCTAACAGAGGTTACGTCAAAACTATTCTAGGTCGTAAATGTAGATTTAATTTATACGAACCTCACGATAGAAGGGAAACACCCTTACCTTTTGATAAAGCTATGGACGAATATGGCGGTAGGCTAAAAAGAGCCTACACCTATAAAGCTATGAACCGTTTGATACAAGGCTCAGCTGCAGACATGACAAAGCAAGCTATGCTTGATCTTCATGAGGAAGGTTTACTAGCACATACTCAAGTACACGATGAACTTAATATATCGGTAACTGATAAAAAAGAATGTGAAAAGGTTGTGGACATAATGAGAGACTGTGTAGAACTTAAAGTACCTAATAAAGTTGACGCAGAGATTGGTCCAAGCTGGGGTAACGTTGTAGATTACAGAGAATATTTTAAATGATAAAAGGTTTTACTTGTGGTTGTTTTGATTTACTGCATGCTGGTCATATAGTTATGTTAAAAGAAACAAAACAACACTGCGACTATTTAATTGTTGGACTACAAACAGATCCATCAATCGATAGACAAGAAAAGAATCAACCAGTTCAATCAGTTTACGAAAGGTTTGTTCAATTAAACGCAGTTAAATATGTTGATGAGATAATACCTTACGATACAGAACAAAGTTTGATAGATCTACTGGAGTCCACTCCTATAGATATTAGGTTTGTAGGTGAAGATTACAAAGATAAATCTTTTACGGGAGATTACTTACCCATCGACACCATATACACAAACAGAAAACATTCATTTAGTACAAGTAGTTTGAGGAGAAAAGTTTCAAATGAAGAGAGCTGAACTAAAAGATATATACTTTAATATCTATATGACCTATACAAACAGCTATACAACGCTTGAAGATATAGGGTATAAATACGATATATCAAAACAACGAGTGTGGCAAATAATACGCTACTGTAAACTTGGTGGTGGTAATTACTACAAAGGATTAGAAGCCTACAATAAAGCACACAAAGAAATCAAAGATAATTTAAAAGATGAAGGTTCTAAGGTAATCAATAAAGCCATGCGTGAATGGTTAGAATCAAACGGAGTGAGGTTAATCAAAACTAAAAATGAAAAAAGAAAAGATTGAACAAATAGAAAAAGAACAGTTAGTCTCAATAGACAACGTAATATTTGAACCTATGCCAAAGAAAAGACCTTTTCCAAGAGACAAGTACATTTATGAGGACGAAAGGTTTAACCCAGAACGAGATACAATATACCTAAATAAATTAGGTAGGACTATAGAAATAACTTCATGTGCATTTATTTTATTATCTTTAATGGGTTTAATAGGGCTTATATTATGGGTAAAATAAATTCAAGAAATAAAGGTGCGTCTTTTGAGCGTGAAGTGGCTAAACTTATCAATACTTTCTTTGATGAAATTAATTATGACTATAAAGTCAAACGTAATTTAGAACAGTATCAAGAAAAAGACTTGGGTGATTTAAACATACCTAATCATACTATTGAATGTAAACGATATGCTTCTGGTAATTGGTACAAAGAAGATTGGTGGTCACAAGTTTGTGAGTCTTGCGGAGATACGATTCCTGTTCTGATATGGAAATATAATCATCAACCTATACGAGTTTGTGTTCCTCTTTGGGCTATGGGGCAAGACTGGGGTAAAGATAATTCAGTTACAGTAGTCCTTACATTTGATCACTGGTTAAATTATGAACTTGCCTATAATCTTTAAGATTATGCTTTTATCCTTAACGCTTTACTATAAAGTAGTAGCTATGTTTAGTAATTATACGAAAACATTTTTAGAAAGGAGAAAAATATGGCACACGCTGTAGAAACGATGGCTTATGCTGGGGAGACCCCTTGGCATGGGCTCGGTGTACAGGTTGAAGATAACCTTACACCACAAGAGATGCTTGTAGCTGCTGGACTTGATTGGACAGTTAGTAAAAGGCATTTATTTACCCACGCTGACCCAGACGTAAACGCTAGTGATGATATCATTGGTGTAGAAAATTACTCTGTGTTAGTCCGTGATAGTGATAACAAGACCTTTGGTCCATGTGGTCCAAGGTTTGTCCCTAGCCAGAACGCAGAGGCTTTTGAGTTTTTCAAAAAGTTTACTGACGCTGGGCACATGAAAATGGAAACTGCTGGCTCACTGAAAGGTGGAGAGCAGGTTTGGGGATTAGCTAATGTCAGTAAAGACTTTACGCTTCCTGGTGATGACCGTGTACTAGGTTACTTATTAGTAAGTGTATCTCATAAGTGGGGTAAGTCTAATGAGATTAGGTTTACACCTATTAGAGTAGTCTGTAATAATACGTTGACCATGGCTTTATCTAATAAAAACACTGCTGGTTTTAAGATGCCTCACGTTAAGGCTCTTGACCATCAAGTGTTTGCTTCTGCAGAGCAGGCTTTAGGTTTGGCTGCTGATAAAATGACTGAGTTTAAAGAGTCAGCTGAGTTTTTAAGCTCTAAGAAGTTTAAGAAAGATTCAGTGGTCAATTACATTGCTGACCTGTTTCAACCTGAGTTACTCGTAGCTCAAGAAGAGATAGAGAAAATGAGTAATGTCAAGGCTATCGCTACTCGTCAATCTATAGTTGATGAGTTTAAACGCATACCAGCTATGGTACACCAAGCGATTGAGGAACAGCCAGGAGCTGACCTTAAATCATCTAAAGGTACGTGGTGGGGTGCTATGAATGCAGTGACCTTTGTGGTCGATCATAAGTGGGGTCACGACCGTGACGCTTCTTTACATAATGCTTGGTTTGGCGGTCGTGCTTCGTTGAAGCAGAAAGCTATGAATAAAGCTATTGAGTACGCTAACGCTGCATAATTGTATACGGAGCGGTGTTTTATAGCATCGCTCCTTTACACTATCTTAATCATACCTAAACTAAAGCTATGAAACTAACTGAATTAAAAGACGTGAAGGTTATCGCCTTTGTGAACAATACACCCGATGGTCCAGATTATAAAAGAGCTGTTATCACAACAGTTGGAGAGGTACATAAGATAAAAGGTGGATCACCTTTGTTATACGACCCTGATAGATTTAATGCTCGTACGTGGATCAACTCTGAAAGATACTACAAAGTGTGGAACACACACAGTAAAAAGAAACTGGGTAAAGTACCCAACATAAAAATAGAAGAAAGAGAAAAATATGCAGAAAAATTGTGGAGTCTTATAGAACCTATAGCTGTAAAACCTACTGTCGAAGATATGACTGGGGTTGTAGTAGAAACACCTGAGAAAGAACCTAAAGCAAAAAAGAAGACACCTGTAAAAACAGACTCGGTAGTAAACGAGAACAGTATTATTCAAGCTACAGGTAAACAAGCTAAGTCTGAGAAAAACGCAGCACGTCATAAACTGTATAAGAAAGTTAAGGTCAAAACAATATTAAGCAAGAATGGTTTAAAACTTGCTGATATAAAGTATGATATTAAGTCTGGATACGCTGAGGTAGTGGGCTAAATGCAGCCCCTTGGAGCGTTGATAATAATAACCTATAGGTAGGTATACCCTAGCTAAAAAGAATTAAATGGAGCCCTCATGCAGCCCCCTCCGTACCTAATCAAAAACTTTTTACTTACTATCAAAGCTGAGTGGATGCTTGATAAAACTACGCTTGAATTAACTAAAGACTCTATGAAGAGTTTAAAAGAGTTTCAGCTAAGTGATGGTCAAGGTGATGTAGAAAACGTCTTACAAGAATACGTTACTAAACACGGTCACGATATTTATTCTGTGCCTTTGTTTACTCAAGAGTTCTGTGACACTATGTTGGATGAAATAGAAAATATGAAACAACATCTGGCTTTTGAACCTAACACAGATGAAGATGAACTGAGGCAGATACCAGAAATAGTACTGCACGAAAAAGCACCAGAACTATTTAACTCGATGCTTGGCGTAGTTTTCAATGTCATGAACCCTATCTTCATGTCAATATGGCAACGTTACTGTAATGCTGCCGCAACTATACAGATTGCGAACTATAACGTAAAAGACAAAAAGCAAGGTGCGTGGCACCATGACCAGACCGCTGATATTAGTATGGTTGTACCGTTAAACACTGGAGATTATAAAGGCGGAGGAACTGAGTTTCATAGTCGTACTACTGTAGAACCGTTACCCAGTGGTCACGCTTTATTCTTTCCTAGTTTTACACACATGCACCGTGGCTTACCAGTCGAGGAAGACGGTGACCGTTATTTACTTGTGTTTTGGTTGTACGGTGGAAGTAATGAATAATCCTTTACACTGAGTTAAAAGTAAAGTAGAGTTTAATTTTAAATAAATAAAAGGTGATGAATGTTTGACAAAGATTATAGAAAAGTTATATGGCAAGACATAGAACTTATAAATAAATTTGCAGAAAAGAATGGATACAACCGTCAGGTTGATATAGATAAACTTAAAGTAGATCTAAAAAACGCAATAGAATCAATGGGTTACGAAGATTTTGACTCAATAGTTTTTGTAGCCAGTGCACTTTTATTACATCAACATAAAAGTGGAGAAGAGTGTGAACCACACATGAGAATTAGTATATTTCTACCAGACCTTGGCTCAGCTATAATTGACTGTGACCTTGATATCTGGAGATCATTAGAAACTATCGACAAAGATCTAGTACCAAGCATACATTAAATTATGAAAATATCCTCTTTTGAAAAAGGTGTCCCTATACCTGAAATCATGCCTCGTAATAATAAATACAATTTACATCTTATGGAAGTAGGTCAACACTTTACCGTAGAAGATTACTGGAACTCTGATAATGTACAAAAACTCAGAGTAGCTATATCTAATTACGGTAGAAGAAATAATAAAAAGTTTGTCACTCGTAAAATAGAAGACGAAGGTGATTATAAACTTCGTGTGTGGAGGGAGTTTTGAGTAAGAAGCTAACCCCTAAACAAGAAAAGTTTGCACAAAACGTCGCAAAAGGTATGAAGAAAAAAGACGCTGCAAAAGATGCTGGCTACAGTGAGAAAAATGCAGCACGTGCTGGTACTATGTTAACCAGTGACGCTAACCCCATAGTCAAAGACCGCATACACGAACTGCAAACAAAAGCAGCAGATAAAGCTGAACTCACGCTGGGTAACCATTTAGTAGACCTCAAGGAGATACGTGATGGGGCTATGCGTAATGGTGCGTGGTCTGCTGCAGTAACTGCCGAAGTGGCAAGAGGTAAAGCAGCAGGTCTTTATGTAAATCGCAGTGAGCTTACTGTGAACAGAGTTGATAGCATGTCAAAAGAAGAAGTGCTAGAGCGTATGCAACAACTCTACTACGAAACAGGTGGCATCCTACCTCAAGGCAAGGTTATAGAAGGTGAGTACGAAGAACACTGACCGTTGCCTATCTTCCTAAACTTATACTTTACTTTCCTTTACTTCTAACCTATGCTTTAAGGGTTAATTAAGTATAGGAGATTTTTATGGAAGAATTTGAATACTGTAACGGTGAAACGTACGAGCAAAACTTTAATAGATGGTACGGTATGAACTGTAAGGAGAGGAAAGACCATAACGAGGAGATATACTCTAAACAAGAAGGTCTTGAAGTTTTTAAGAAAATGCATCGTGGTTCGTTAGCACATACTATACGGATCAATGCTAAAGGTTTACTAGAGGATGTCCTCGTTAAAGAATAAGTTTTTAGTGGGGTGGGAGCCTCCTACGAGCCACGGTATCTCCAGGTGGCGCAATCTAGATAAAATGTGTGTGACGCTGTGGATCCCGCTCCTGGGGGATTTGAAAGTTTACCCCATATTCATAAAAGACTCAGCTAATTTTATCACTGGAGACTTTCCTCATGGGTAGAAGTTGTGTATATTGTGGGGATGAGCTCCCTCTAAACAGACAGACAAAACAGTACTGCTCAGATTATTGTCAAAAACAAGATCTCTACGCTAAAAACAGAGACCCACACAGCGTTGGTGCTACAGGTTGGCGGGAAGGCTTACTTAAAAGAGATGGCTTACCTATGATGTCTGTAGAACAACACATACTTGAATTAGCAGAAGAACACGAGGAAGATAAATTTATAGTTGAAGACCCTTTTGAACTTGCCTTAATCATAGCTGAAGAATTACCCACAGCTCGTTATTCAAACGGAAGCGTTTATCAAAGTGAGGGTTTTAGTCATGGGTTTCCGTTTGTACTGAATAACCGCAAGAATCCTAACCATTGAAATAATTCTAAGGTAAGCTAAAAGCCGTTTAATATATAAAGGAGAAAATATGCCGAATCATTGTTATAATGTACTTACTGTCACATCACCTGACCGTGGCGACTTAGCTAAAATCAAAGAACACCTAAAAGGTGCAGAAACTGATTTTGATTTCAATAAACTTGTCCCCATGCCTCCAGAGGTACAGGACTTCAACGTCTTACATGCTGAGGGTAAAGAATACTATTATTCTCAAAAAGCGTGGGAGGAAAGTAAACAAGACTCTATTATGCCTACCGTTGAGTGGATAAAGGAGAACCATGTTGATGACTTCACCGTCCGTAGACTTAAAGTTGAGTACGGTAGTGCGTGGTGGTACGATTGGTCTATTAACCACTGGGGCACTAAATGGAACGCTTACGACGTAGAGGTTGGGTTAAACAATAATACGTTGGTTTATCATTTTACTACTGCTTGGGCAGAGCCGAGACCTGTTATCAGTGCTTTGATGCAGTATTTAGCTCAGCCTGGATTTGACCAAGACTTAGAGATGCGCTGGAGCTTCAAAGAAGAGCTAGAGCATTTTCAAGGTGTTATAACTTTAGATGATGAAATTTAAAGTTATCAGCTTTGACAATATACAAGAAGCTAAAACGTTTTTAGATGTGTACTTTCCTCACCGAGAAAAAGAAGGTGAGGGATTGTACTTAATTGATGGTAATCAGGCTATCGTTGTGAGTGGTAAAAATGTACTTTTTATTTACCAATCGTCCTAGTGATGGGTTTAGTTCTAAGTAAACTAGATAAGGTAAATTAATTATAGGAGAAATTATGTCAACAAGAAGTAATATCATAATACAAAACGAAGACGGTTTAGTTCACTCAATTTATTGTCATTACGATGGTTATATAGAACATAACGGTAAAATTCTTTTAGAAAACTACACCTCTCGTGATGAGGTCGTACGTTTAATAAGTCTAGGGAATATCAGGTCTCTCAAGCCTACCGTTGAGGAGATGACTGAGAGTGAGGATTACCAAATATATGATGATCCGTTTCAAACCCATAAAAGTCTTCGTGCTTATATGGATCAGGTCGATACGTTGTTTATAGAGTTTATTTATATGTGGCACGTGCGTAAACAAAAGTGGCTGGTTAGTGAGAGTAAGTCTGTAGACGTAGCTGATGGTTTTCACCACACTATGTTTTATCACTCACGTTTTACTGATTTACAGGTAACTGAAGAAGACGTTTGTGAGTGCGGTGAGTTAGTTAAAGACTGCCCAGATGCCTATGTACACATCACCTCAGGAGCTTAGTATGGAGAAGCATACATTCAGTGAAGCTGTAGAAATATTCAAGAACCGTGTGCCAGATAAGTATGACAAGACACCTGTTGAAGACTTGTCTGATTTACGCATGGGTGGTTGGATAATTCGTGACGCTAACAATATGGTTATAGGTTGGGTGGGGCATCGTGGTGACGTCACGGTATATAACTATGAAGATCGCCCTCTTAAAACTTATTTAGAATAACCTGATCATGTATTTACTTTACTTTACTTCTAACTATAATAGAGTGTATAAGTTAGTAATTACGCTGACTTTAAGAAAGGAGAAACGGCAATGCCTAAATCTACTACTGCCAAAAAAGCTAGTCCTAAGGCGACTGCACCTAAGTCTAAATCAGCTAAACGTCCTTTAGCAGATATAGCAGCCAGCACTACTAAAAAGGTAAACGCTGGTGGTCTTGACCTCAAAGCTGTCCTTAAAAATAATAAGGATAAAGTGGCGAGAGTACCCCATAATGCAGAGAGGCACTTATCCCTAGACGGTAAAACAGTTGAGGAAGCACTCGCTACCCGACTGGTTGATGCTCGTGATATCAAGTATGATATCAGCAAGGGGTTTATGCTAATTGCGTAACTATCATGCCCAGTGGCTTATGGTCACTGGGCTATTTAGGAGAAAATTATGGAAACAATAACAATCAAAGATACGTTTTGTGGTAAAGAGCGTACACGTAAGTTTACTCAAGATGAGTATGTCAAACAATGGACGGAAAGTATAGGAGTAGCTAGTTTGTGGATGCTTGTCCGCAGTAGCTATCATGCTGATTTTGTAGAAGCTGATCAAAAACAAGTTGAAAAAATTCGTAGCCTTGTAGATGAGATGGCTAGACATAAGTTCGTTGAATTATCACTGGAGGAAGAGTAATGGAAAAATATTTTAGCACACTAGATAGTATTTTGTATACTTATGCCCATCTACCGTTGCGTACTATACGCAAAAAAATGCGTGAAGCCTTAAAGGATAGACATGATGTGGTTGGAGGCTGGCGCTATCTTGTGGATATTTGGAAAAAAGACAGGATACATGGTTATGACTTCAATAGCTCAACACCCAAGCCTGTGGTACATCCTGACTTATTTAGGAGGATATGATGGATAGGTGTCAGGTTTGCGGTAAACAAGAAGACGAAAGAAACATGCAAGAACAGTGCGGTATAAGTTTGTGTGTAGCTTGCGACGGTTTATATACAGATCAAGAACTACTTGAGAAGGAGCTATGATGGACTTTTTAATAACGTTGATTTATGTTCCGTGGTACGTGTTTCAGGCTCTCATTATTATTGGTGGGTGGTACGTGCTGGGTATGTTTACTGGTAAGGTTATTAGTGATTTATTTGATCATTTATGGTTAAAATAGAACATATCTTGAACACTTTAGCGTGGCTCGTGGTACTTCTACCGTTCTGGGTCACGCTGTTTCTATATTACTTCTCACCAATTTTATAATTCTTTTTTCGTAAAATATCTCTGATTTGCTAATAAGGTAATAGGGTGTTCCTTGTATACCTCTTAGTAGATCGCTTTTATTGGGTTATTGGCTATGCTATTAGCGACCTATTGGCTAGAACAAGGTAATAGGTACGTGGACTGTGGTTCGTGGTAATATGCTGGTAACAGTGC
>Ga0209232_1000518_pt1 | contig 23399 bp, 8 predicted proteins | sample ETNvirenome_2_60_FD_184066 | JGI IMG/M metagenome (GOLD analysis project Ga0209232, IMG submission 184066) | Marine viral communities from the Pacific Ocean - ETNP_2_60 (SPAdes) (version 2) | ecosystem: Environmental > Aquatic > Marine > Oceanic | place: Pacific Ocean | collected 2013-06-22
TCCACCATTGAAATCAGCAGCACCACCAACTGTAGCTCCACCAGTTACGGTAAGTCCAGAAGCGATGTTAGCACCACCGTCAACATCAAGAGCACCTGTTACAGTTGCTCCAGCACCAACAGTTAATGTTGTTGCTTTTGTAAATGTAGCGGTTGCAATACCACTGACGTTTATAGCACTAAAGTTAGCACCTTGTCCACCACCAAGAACGTAGTCCTTGATTCTAGAAGCATCAGTCTTTTTGTTAGTTCCAGTACCACCGTCATCGACGATAAACTCATCAGCATCTACAATAGCAGCACCAATGTCTGCAGCACCGTCTATATCTAATGTTGTAACTGGAGTTGTACCAGCAGATAAACCAGCACCAGATCCAGTGAATGAGGTTGCGTTTACTGTACCAGTAACACCAAGAGTAGAACCGTCAAATGTTAGGTTTCCACTGTCCTCAAGAGAACCAGCAGTACCAGCAATAACAACTCTGTTATCTGTAAGGTCAGAAACCGTAGCAGATGCTAAAGTTGATTCTCCAGTAACGCCTAATGTTGTTGATACTGTAGCAGCACCAGTAACACCTAATGTGGAACCATCGAAGGTTAAGTTACCACTATCTTCTAGTTCTCCAGAAGTACCAGCAATAACAACACGGTTGTCTGTAAGATCAGAAACCTGTAATGAGTTTACTGTAGCACCACCAGTAACAGTAAGACCAGATGCTATGTTAGCACCTCCATCTACGTCTAGAGCACCAGTAACTGTTGCACCAGCCCCAACCTTCAAGGTCGTGGTATCAGCGAACGTTACAGTACCAATACCAGATACTGATATAGCAGAGAAGTTTGCTCCTTGTCCACCACCAAGAACGTAGTCCTTTACTCGTGAAGCAGTAGTCTTTCTATTAGTTCCACCACCACCATCATCAACTATGAATAGATCAGCATCTGCAATAGCAGCACCGATATCTGTACCACCATCAATATTGATATTAGTAATCTCTGTGGTACCAGAGGATCCTGGGTTAACATCCCAAGACATATTTCCACTTCCATCTACCTTTAGGAAACCTGCATTAGTTGCAGTGGCAGGTAAGATGTAAGTTTCATTTGCTCCTAAACTTGCAGGAGCTTTCAACTCTATGTAACTAGATCCATTATCGGTACCTTCAACAACCTTGACAGCACTACCAGTGGTAGTGGTCTCCTTTGTCCAGTAACGATGGGATCCAACAAATTTATTATTGCCTGTTGTTGAGTCAATTCCAACAAACAAATCGTAGGTATCTGTAACAAATCCTGGTTCACCCGCTTGTAAACCTGGAAGTGCAGCTAGATTACCCCGTTTAAACTGTAAAACAGGTGCAGCCATCTGTATCCAAATTGTAAGATATAAACCATTATCTCAATACTAAAAAGACGATATGTACCGTCTATAATTCACTTTAACAGTAAAGACTGTCTCTGTCTCATTTTGACAAGTTATTTTTATTTATTAGTTACCAACTTCCACCATCAAGATCGATCTTATCATCAAGTGTTTCATCTAAGTAATCTACTGCAGCTTGAGTCAATCCAGATACAGCAGGTGCTCCTCCAGGAACCGTTGCACCAACAGCAGCATCAACCACCTCGTCTGGATTAACAAATTTGAATTTACTTGAAACGGTATCGTAGATAAGGACAAACCTATTAGTAGCAGAGTTTAGGTTACCTGTGTCTACGTCTTGTAATTCGGATAAGTTAGCCACGTCTCCTCCTGATGTTGCTATTTCAGTTCCTTGTAAGGTTACAGTAAAATCACTACCAAGTTCATTAGGTTCTAGTACAGCACCAGAATCTCCTAACTCTACAATGTATACGTTACCAGCAGCTAAGGATACTTCCATTATGATACTGTGTCATTTACTTGAGCTTGACCTTGAATCACTTTGTTTATCTTAGTACTTACATTATCTTGTACTAAGATATCATAATTATATCTACCTGATGTAATAATACCTGATTGAGCATCTGTAAGAGATATGGTAATAACACCATTAGCAGGTACTGCACCAAAGGTTACACCAAAACCGATGTATCCAGAAGATCCAGACCACTTCCTCATCTTGGCAGACAGGGTAGTGTTCGTCAAATTATAACGAGTTCCATCAGCCTTCTTGATTGTGAAGGCAGCTTCAAAATCAGTCCCTTGTTCAATTTGTATATTAACTACAGGAACTGCCATGACTACTTAGTTTATTGACTTAGCTATTTATTCAAAAGCAAGGATTTAAGTTCCTCTATTTGTGCTTTCAAACCATCAAGTTCATTTTTTTGTTTCAAATGAAACTCTCTTTGACCCATATAACGGTCATAACCAAGCTTATCAGTTGACACTATTGCTTGAGTTTTCAGATCCCTTTCTAGGTTTTTATGATCTTTTACTTTTGCTCTTTTTGTCATTTGTTTTGTTTTTTCCTTTTCTCTACTCTCTTTATCATTTTAGCGTATAAAACTTCAGATTGAGTGTATAGGTTAGGATGTTTTTTGGCGAGTTTGATTAGTTTTTTGGCTGCTTTTTTATTCGAGATATCTTTCAATGAGATTGTTGCAATGGGCATTACGCTACTGCTATTGCTCTAAAGTCTAATAATCTTGGTGTCTTAGAAGAGGACACAGAACCGATAACAACTTTGACTTGGAATGCAGTAAACGATGGTAAATTATCAGCAGTAAATTCATACTCTATAAAGTTTCCATCCGTACTTGGAGGAACAAGAGCATCAGGTTTACCACTATTATTTTTAGGATCTATTACATCACCTTGGTTATCAATATTTTCATAACCTGGCATCAATTCAAATACTTTATCAAACTCAGAATTATCTTCTCTCTTCAAGCGATATAGAACTCTAACATCTGCTTCAGCAGGTCTATCAGCAGCAAATAATACTTTGAGAGATTGAGAAGGATTCTCTAATAAAATTTCCTTCGTTTGATATAACATAGCATGTGGATCATCAAGTAAGTTTGATCTACGATCTGTCTTGAAGTTTGTAATAGGTCGATTTATTCTAGAACCTTCTGTTAGAACAGAACTCTTGAATACATTGATTATAGGAGAAACATTCTTATCAGTTGTTGATAAGGTTGCTTCAAATGTAAATGATTTACCACCAGGAAGTGCTAATAGAGTTGACTTATCAAGTTCATTGACTTTAGAAGCAATTATTCTAGGTGAATCTAATTGAGTTCTACCAAACAATGAAATATCTTGATAACCTTGATCTAAGAAAGCAGTCTCATTTCCATCAATACTTGCACCAGAAGTGGTTCTTATCTTACCAGTAAGTTTTGTACCAATAGGTAAACTATGAGAAATATTTGGATTGACTGTATCAAAACATATATTCATAGATCCTTTAGCATTATCTCCACCAGTAACTTTATCCTTTTCAAAGAATTTAGTACCAGTAATCTTACCATAATAAGAATCTAAACTAGCATTGACAGCACCATTTACTTGTGCAAGATCATGTTCAGTATTGACCTTACGTAATGATATACCAGAAATTTCATACTTCTGAACAGGAGCATTTATTTCATGGTTGATAGGTATAGTACCATCCACTCCACGAGTAATAGTACCAGAAAGTTGATTTACACCAACACTTGTGTAACTAATAACTTCATTATCAATCAATGCATATCCAATATTAGATGCAGAAACCTGTGCACCTTCAAACCAACTGAATCCTGTACTACTTCCTACACTAACAACTGAAGTAACACTTGCTGCATATCCAACAGTTAGTTTTGTAGGAACTGAATCTCCACCAACACCAGATAACTGAGCGTGATCATTATTAGAATAATGTCCATGACTAGGATGTGTTACTCTGAAATGCTTACCATCATACTCATCAGAATTCACAACTACAGAACTAGGAACAATACCTGATTGTGCAGAAGCAACACCAACACCAGATCCTAATTGAGGAACAATGGAAATTGCATCGGAAGTATTGAACTCAGCACCAGATACATTAGTAAGAACTAATCCACTGGTTGCTGTAGTAACACCAACAGTTAGAAGTAAATTCTCTCCAAGACCTTTAGATCCTAGATTTGCTGTTAGAGTATCTCCAACTTTATATCCATTACCAGTACTTGTTGGATCAATAGTTGCTGAAGTAATAATACCACCACTAACTGTCAAAATACCAACAGCACCTTGTCCACGACCTGACATAGTAACAAGACTTACAGACTGTGCTGCACCATCTTCATATCCAACACCACCATATGTAATACCAAGTGCATCTTCATCATTATTTGCTACATGTCCTAATGCCTCAGCAATCACACCTCTTGCAGTAGTATTACTGACCTGTGATATAACAGCACCATTTATAAGATGAGGTGAAGTTGAACCAGAACTCAATCCAACATATACTCTCTTAGCAAATGTTTCAATAGGATTGGAAGGTAGATTATTACGTGTACCATATGTTTGTAGAGCTGGATTATACATACGAACCGTTCCTGGTTCTGTTGTAAACTCTGCTCTATATGACTTATATTTCAAGTCTTCCAACTGTGATGCAGTCCAAGTAACATTACTTTGTGCTTTGAACAATGAACCTTGAGTTGGCTGTTTAGATACAATAATTTTCTGGAACTGACTCAAATTAGCAGTTCTAATATCTGCTTCACCAACTTGAGATATCCATGCATCATAGTCACCAGATGAAGAACCTAAGTAGAATGCATAATCACCTTTAGGTAAGTATACAGGTGCTTTGAATCCAAAATGAGTTGGTAAAGTACCATCATCAGAAATGTTAACATTTATTGGATCTACTTCAACCTCACTATTCTTCATTATCTTCTGTGAAGGATAACCACTTTCCATGGTAACGATACGAACCTTCAAAGGAATCTTTTCAGACCTACTCTGGAAGTAGAAGTCTACTCCAGTCATAAACATACCACCTTCTTCTGCAACTTCAAAACTCTGTGCTAGAGGGTCATCATCATGCTGTTCTGGCTGAACCTGAGTAATGTTTGTAACATTAGTAATATTATTTGTTATAAAGTAGTTGTGATTTATAACAGGTATAGGTAATGCAGGTTCAGTTCTAATAACTGTAGTATCGGTAATTTCAAATCCTTCAGAGAACCATTCTGCATTAGCATTACTAATATTTTTACCAGGTATTACATTCTCTGGTTTTACTTGAGTAATCAAAGAACTATGTGTTCCATCACGGAATGTATCTGGTGGAATATAATAACAACCTTGTACAGTTCCAAGATCATCAGTTACTAAACGAACATCAGCAATATCTGCTTGAGCACCACTTGTTTCACCAACTAATCTTATACCAGTACTAACTCTACCAAAGAAGTTACCATCAGACTTTTGGTTTAATGCAGCACAGTCAACATTAAGAACTGAACTTGTTTCTGAATAAGAAGATGATAAACCAACATTAGGAGAATAAGGGTTTATATCATATACAATTTGAGGACTATTGAATGGACCTGCCTTATGATTAGGTGATGCAAGACGGAATCTTATGTTAGGACCAGATACAGTTTCACCAATTTGGAATGATCCGCTTACTGGTGTTACCTCTAATAGTTTTGGTATAATATAATTATTCTCATCTATCATATCAGTACCAGACCAATATGCATAATGTTTAGTATCTGGTTTTAGAGTTGTTGCATTGAACTCAATATTTTGTTCTCTTACATGTGGAACTGGTGCACCTTGAGAGAAGAAATCATTTGCAAAACCTTCACCTTCAGTTATAGTAACTTGATTTCTATCAATATAAACATCATCTTCTGGATCTAGAGAAAGCATTCCATTCCAATCTCTGAACATATAAGGGTTTACACTTTCAAGACGTGTAGCAAATAACTGCTCACGGTCTGATACTTCAGTGTAGTTCAGAGTAACATGGTTACCAATTTTCTTGACATTAGGTGAACCTAAGTCAGTAGCATAACGTGGATCAACTGTAGGATCAGGAGCACCATTTACTCCAACTACACTATTTGATCCAATTAGAAGATCGATACTATCACGATACTTCTTAGAGATCATCATTCCATCATCAATCTCATATTTGATTTCAGTCTGAGTCTTATCAGTAACATTGAAATCATTGAATGGGTCAACAACAAATCCATTCTTGAATCTATCAAGACCAGTACTAGGATCTCTAATTACAAGACTATCAGTTTTAGATTCTAAAAGAGAAAGAGAAGTTACTTCTTCAAGTGTATCCAATCTCTCTTCAAGTTTACCAATATCTCTCATAGTAAAACGCTTAGTACCTTTGTACTTAACGTCAACTTCCCAACGTGCATTATAAATGTATGGTTTATAATGAATCTGTGCTATTTCAAAACTCTGACTTACTGGTTCTGGTAACTGAGGATTATCACTTGGAGTACCCTCTATGATAGTAAACGATTGATTTCTATTGAGGTATAATCTATCCTTTCTTCCAACATAGTAATCATAATCAAAGGTTACATTTTCACCGCTAGTCAATACATTGGTCGCTGATCCACCTCCAGAGAAGATTCTTGAATCAAATTCAAATGGGGAACGAGACCCTGAATATTGAGCCACTCTTGGACGAATATCAATAGTGTCAGTATTCCTAACATTACCCATAGACGGGACTCTATCATATTGTTCTTTTTCATATGAAGAAGCCGTTACTATATCACCACTATCATCGCCTTGTATATCATATCTATCATAGAATACCTTCAATCTGCCTTGTGGTTCAGATACATTTGGTTTTCTTGTCAAACGTCCAAAATCATAATATTCATCCCTCTGTCCATTATCGAGAACATAATTCTTACGGATGTTAGGATCACCTGGTTCATTTGTTGATAGGTTTGCTTTCACACCACTCTTCTGGAAACTAATTTCTTCAGTCTCAAAGAAGCTTTGATTATTCCTAGTTACAATTTCTACAGCATCTACACCAGAACGAGCAAGAACTAATGCAGCAGCACCAGAACTCTTACCAATACCAACTTCACCAATTTGAATATCTGTATTGTTTTGATTAGGACCACTGAATGCAGCTAATGTTAGTTTTGGAATAGTAGGTGTACCACTTCCTGAAGATTCAAATACTGCATGAACTTCAATGATATCTGCATTATCTAAAGATACTTCTTTATCTTGTACACGTTTACCATATACACCATTTGTAGTTAATCCATCTTTTAGACCAGTTGTTACACCAGAGTTTGCTTTATTAGAACCTGTGATATCTAATGTTGCACACTGAATAAGAGTCTTAACTTTTGAATTTACTTTAGATTTTTGCTTAGTTACTTGAACAATAACATTACCACTTTGGCTTGCAGTAAGACCAGATATAGTTGCACTCTTACCACCATTAGTGAATGCAAATTGATCTGATGATAGTACAGCAGTCGTACCGTTAGTATAAGTTACATTATATCTTTCCTCATCAAATGCTGCATAAACGTAATCACTACCTACAAGTGAAGGTAAAGTCAACTGACCACCACCTGATGTAGATTGACTTGTTGCTTCATCACGAACAAATATTGTAGATTCAGTCAGATCAACAGATTCCACATTTGTATGTGGCATATCTGCTACTAAAGTTCCTTTCTTAGATTCTTTTACCCTACCACCTAAAACTCTTACTCCACTAACAGTAAGTGCACCTGAAGGAAGAGCACCATTACATACGTTAGTAACGGTCTGTACCGCTTCGCATTCAGCACTAAATCCACTACCAGATACAGAAGTTACCTTATGAAAAACTGGGACAGTTATACCAGTAGCAGTATAAGAAATAATACTACCAGGTCTTATCTTCTTAGCCCAACCAGTTACTCCAGAGCTAATAGTACTCTTACCACCAGAAGGAGCAGAAATATTGACTGCTACAGAACCAAAGTTCGCTATCTCTTCCATAAGGACATCAGCACCAAATGTCCTACCACCACCAGTAGATCTAACAGATTTCACATCAGTAAGATCATATTCAGTAATACCAGTAACTACTCTTCCTTGTTGCTCACCATTGATGATAAGTGCTTCGTCAAGAACAAACTGTCCAGCAGTTTCAGATAATACCAAAGTAGTACTACCACTGGCATTGCTTCTTAACATACCTCTAGCACCTGACCTACTACCTTGGACAAGAGCAGGAGCGTTGAGAGATATTGCTTGGTTGATTGTTAGTTTAGTATCAGTTACAATATCGAAAAGATATAATTCATATACAGATGAATTATCAACATATGCAGAACTTTGAAGTTTATAATCATATACTCTTGCACGACCAATACTATCACCAGCAGCAGTTGCTTTATTAGAACCTAGTCTAGCACTACGTAAATCAACAAAATCAGCATTACCAGCAGCTAATCTTATTTGAGCAGCATGGTGCACATTATTTAATCTTAGTCTATTACCTGCTTCAAATCCAACAGCCCTTGTTTCTGCTGTCTTAGTAGTTCTTGGTTTTGGTATATCAAGATACTTAGTACCATTAACACTTACTTCAAAACCCCTTACGTATGCCTTACCTGGTCCAATACGCATACACATCAAGTCTTCAGATGGTACATTACCATCCTCAGTCAAACGATCCTTTGTAAACTGACCATATCTTGAGAACCTATCATTCAAACATTCTTTTGGTTCTAAATCAAATTTAGTAACATAGTAGTTACCAGACTCATCATATGTTCTTCTAGCAAATTCTTTAGCAAGTTCGTTATATACAGTTCTATCTACAAGATGCTTGACTTCTCCTACATCAGTTCTAAACAATTCAATGAAGTTCTCATCATTGAAATCTGTAAGAGGTTTCTTGGTTAGGACCAGGCCAATCTTTAATCTGTCTGCACCTGGAGCAGTAAAGTTACTAAAACCAGCAGCATTATCGTATAAAGACTCGTCTTCTACTGAAGTAACAATTTCTTCTCTTACAAGAAAACCAACACGGAAAGATGGTTCATTTCCATACTGATCCAATATTAAAGTTTCTGTCTTTACCTCTACAAAAGCACCTCTAGCAAAGAATATACCACGAATCAAACTAAATGCAGAACCAAATCCTGTTGCATTAGAACTGGATGCTGTAGCAAAGTCAGAACCATCAGCAATAGTTGTTACACCATATGTGATATCCTTCAGTGTAACTAAGTTTTCTCCATCAAGAAATGTTTCACGAGTAAGGTCATCAGAACTACCTTCATACTTGATATAAAGAGTAGTTGAATTCTCAAGTGATTCTGATTGAGGTAATACCTTTACTACCTTTGCAGTTACACCACTATCCTTACCTTTAATCCTTACACCAATAAGTTTATCATAGTAGCTTTCTACAGGAACACCAAAAAATGTAGATTCTACCTTGACATATGTGTACTCAAAATCGTAATTGAATTTACCAGGTATGACTATTGATCCTTCTTTGAATATATGCTTACCAAACTTCTCTATTTGACCTTGCAAAATTGATTGCAGTGTCGTAAGTTCCCTTGCCTGAACAGGGGTACCTGGTTTGAATAAGACCTTATTGAAATTCTTCTCAGAATCAAAATCGTCAAAATATGGGCTGACGTTTAGGTTGGTGTTCTGTGGCATTGTATCAGAATTCTAAAATGATTTTGATATCTTCTCGTTGGTTTGTTGCTCTGGTCACTTCAGGACGATTGTCAAGATAAATTATATCTCCTGAATATTTTTTAATCTCTGGACTGGCAATACCTGAATTATAGGATTGTCCAAAGTAATATGTTCTAGCGTTGACTGAAGTTGATACTCCCGTGAATGCTGTATCAATTGACAGGGTTTCAGTTCCTCCTGTTGTTGTTACTACAACGTTCAGATTCCCACCGTTACCTGTATCTGGTGAGGCTGTGAACTTATTTAGAGCGAATTGGTTGAGGGAAGTTACGTCACCAGCAGCAAGACTTCTATCTTGCCAATATTGTAAAACCTTAGTAATAGGATCGTAACCAATGATTCTTCCTATAGCAGTTGATCCAAGACCAACTGTTTGAGTTAGTTGACCATCAACTTCGACTGTCATTGTAGTCGCAGCTGCACCAGCCAAACGTAAACCATAAACACCAGAAGCAGAAGGTATCTCTAGTAGATTTGTACTACCATTTACCTGAGGGTTTTTCAGAATACCAATTCTGGCAAACTGGTTACCCGTCGGAAAGTCTGGGTTTGTTACGTCACTATTCTCTATCCTACTATAAACAAGAACTTTATTAGATCCTAGTTCTCTGTAGATATCTGCACCATGACCACCAGCAGGGGGTATGATTACCGAGAACTCAGCACCACTACCAGCAACAGAACTATCAAGGTCTAAAGTAGCAAAACTGTATCCAGTTCCACCATTAGTAACCTGAACAGCAGTTGGTTGACCGTTTACGAATGTAACCGATGCTAAACCATCTTGTCCATCTCCTCTAATAGGAACTCCATTCTTCGTACCAGTAAACTGGTAAGAAGCACTTGCGTTCTCTTCTATAGTAACTACCTCTATCTTACCGTCAACAGCAGCATTTCTTACATCTTGTACATCAGTACTGGTTGTCCATTCTGCTGGTACTGGAACATAATCAGCACTATCAAATTTTATAATATCACTTGGTTTTATAGTATAAAGGTATTTCCAGATATATCCATCACTCTCTAATCTTGGTTCTAGGTCAGTATGTACAGGTTCCTGTAACGATACAATACCATTTCCACTATTAGAAGGTGCAGCACCATTATAGATGCATTCGTACACTCTAAAATCAGAATTTAGAATATAGTAGTTTGCATTATATAAACTTGTTGAACTTGTCTGCGGGCTAACATTATTGATGCTGTAATCATGACGATACATTTCGTAAATAGAACCACTCTTCCATGTTAGTTTACGAATTACCCTTAGTACATCAGCAGAGTTTATTTTCTTAGCAGATATTAGCGTATCGTATACATCATCATGTTGATCGAAATTATCAATAGGTGACGGGGTATTTGTGTTCCAGTCAGTAACAGCACTTGTAGCGTTAGGCAAGCCAATAAAGACGTAATAACTGTTATCAGTGGTGGAAATTCCACTAACAAAGTTAGACGCATTCAATACTCTAATCTGATCAGTTATAATCGCTGGCATTACACTAATTAACTTTTCATCTTATTTATGGATAATCTAGGAGAAGTTTTTCAGTTCTCGTTACTACAGGAGCAGTAGACAACCCAGTTAGACCCTCATTTGCGTTCACAGTGAAGGTTGTACCCATACCTCCAGTGCTTACTTTTGCCCAACTAAACTGACCGTAGTAATTACCTATATCGCTTGCTAGACCTACGAAGTTGAGTCCATGACCAGGTGAAACATTAGTATGAACTCTAACGATTTGAGCAGTAATATCATCAACATGAGCAACTTCAAAAACACCATCTAAGAATTCTGTTGCTATACCAACAGTTTCAGTTCTATCTTGAGATAATGCAGTAACACCATTACCAACATTAGATCTCGTTACAAGGAAATAATCTCCAGTAGAAATACCAGTTTTTACAATACCACCATATAGAGATTGTCTAAGTAAGGAATTTGCTGGAAAATGGAAATTGAATTGAACACCTTGAGCAGTAGATCCTATTCCAATAATATGACCTTCATCACCAAAAATATTTGAAACAGGATGTTCGGATACAGGATGTTCATATCCAGTTGTACCAAACCCAACAGTAGATGAATGACCATCAATAACTTTTATAGGGAAATTTACTTCAGGACTATAGACTTGTGATTGCTCAGACTTTTTGAAACTCATTGAACCACCTCTAACATATAATGTTCCATCACCCTTTTCAGCAGTCTTGATAAGTTGTGAAGAAGGGAATATACGACCAGCAAATATAGTTCTTGCCTTACTTACTTTTACACCTTCTACAAATACATCATCTCTTTGTTTTCTTAATTCAATCGGTCTGAAAGGAAGTCTATCTCCAGTAATACCTACACCTTTATAGTTGGTAGTTTGAAGAGTATCTCTTGATATAACTTCTCTAACAGTTCTTTGAGATTGTTTTCCAAGTGTTATACCATCACCTTTTTTGACTGATTGTATAGCAGTAGTATTTGAAGTATCAGCATCAGTTCCTTTATAGAAAAGCATCTGTAAAGTTGACCCTGCAGTTGGTGCCTCTGTAAATTCTATTTGAGTACCACCCTTGAAATTGTAAGCAATTTTTGGTTTCTGTAATGTATCATTGATAAAGATTAATAATACATCATCTAAACTTATTACACTACCTTCTGGTTTTTCAATACTAATGGGTTTATTATCTTCTTTCAAAGTAAAGACAGTCTTTCTACCATCAAATTCTGAAGAGAAATCATCTAAGATTTGCATCTTACCAAATACCCAACCAGTAAATTCATCATCAACAGTATCTGTAACTGTGAATATAGCAGATTGGAAATTGGATCCAAATGTAGAAATTGTAGGTATACCAACAACTGTTAGATTTTCTCCTGATGTAAATCCAAAACCAGGGTTAACAATATCAAATCCCTTTATACTATTACCAACTCCAATCTCAACACTAATAGAAACACCGATACCAGTACTAGAACTCTCTAATTTAATGTCGTCATAAAAACCAGGTTGATATCCAAACCCTTGTGTATTTCCAAGACCAGCAATAATACCCTTTCTAGGTAACTTGTTTGCATTTACATCCGTAAGAGAATATATCTCAGTTACACCAGGTGCTTCATTACCAGTAAATCTAACAGATGTAATACCAGGACTAGGTGAACTGATAAAAGTATAATCATTTTCAGGTTTCTGGAATATATTATTGATCAATATGGCACCATAATCACTTGTTATACCAGTAGTATTACTACCACCACTTGTAAGTGTAAATGTTTTACCAATACCAGTAAAACTTGTAGCAACATCATCAAGTACTAAGTTACCATCATAGTCAGATCTAATAAACTGTCTTCCTTGGAAAGATGATCCAACTGGTGTGTCTGCAACAATAAGTTTATGTGTACCAATTCCAGCATTGGTTAGAGTCAAAGCAATACCAGTTAATGCCATACCCTTAGTTTCAGCAAATGAAAAATAGTTTGCTGCTTGCTGTATAATAAAATAATCTTCATTACCAATCAAGGGTACTGGTGGATTCAAACTTCTAATCTTTACCTTTGTACCTGTCCTCAGTACCTCTGTAAGGCATCCAAAATTATTACCACTGAAATCCCCAGAAGCTATACCAACTTCTTGTCTAGTACCACCAAAGGGTACATCAGCAAACGTTATAGTATCATCTACAATGTTATAATCACCAAGAACTAACTTACATTCGTCATTAGCACCATGTGATAATTTTGTAGTTCCCATCCATGCTCTATCTACCAACATCTTATTCTGAACACCACCAAAATTATTCAATGACACTCTCATAATCTCACCATTGATCTCAAGAAGATCATATGCTTTGAATATGCTTGAATCACCAACAGTTACTTCACGGTTTAGAACTTGTATTACAGTTGTAGCAGCACCTACTCTTTCATAAAGTGGAGATTGAATTATATTATCAAGAGCAACTATACACTTAGTATTCTTCTTAGTTGCTGTAAGTGAATGAGTAACACCAACACCTACTGATAAAATATTGATTGGGGTTGCAGATTTAGCGAATGCTTTAGTTCCAGCAAGTCTTATTTTATTCTCATCTACCTTGATAACATAAACTGTTTTAGGCATTGTTGTAGCAGCACCTACACCACTTACACCGTTCTGAATGTTAATGGGAGAACCATTATCTGAATATGTTACTGCTTCACCTGTCACAAAATAGTGATTCTTAATGACAATAGAATCATCACCAAGAAGTACTACAGAAGTATCTGACCCATCAAATTCTTTATGAAAAAGAGGATTCCTTTCATGAGTCAATGCGAATGACTGTTGAAAAGTTTCAGTTTCGCTGTTGAACTGTCTGTTTATTGACGCAAGTGAAAATCCCATTAGATGTCTACAGTTTTATCGTCTGGTACGTTGTCTGGTTTATCAATCCGAATTTCGGAAACCCTAGTGATGTATGCTTTATTTGGTAATGGTTCAAACCTCAATACTGCATTGGTTCCAGATGCCACCATATCAATAGCACGTATATCACGTTTCTTATCAGCAGGTGTACCTGCTACAGTTGAAATGTTATTATATGTGTTGTAATTAATGCGACTTTCAAATGCATTTGCAGCAATATTGAAGCATGAATATGTATCATCAGTTGTATTATGTATTTCGATAAAATACTTCATACAAGTAAAGTTACCAAATGATTTTGTGGATATAGTTGTGGGTGATGGAGAACCAAGTGCACCAATTGTTGTTCTTGTAGCATTCAATTCAGAATCACCAACTTCTATCAAAGGAATATCCGATACGTTATTTGTAACGTAAGTCGCTACACCAACGTTAGTTTGAAGTAATTTCACACTAACATTAGTGTTTGCATTTGGAGTATATTGTAGTTTTATAGTTCCACTGTTATTGACAATATCAAAATCACCCATCTGTTCACCACTATCCATGTTACCATAATCAGTATAAAGAACATTAGACGTACCATCAGCAAGCCAGTTATACTCTTCTACTTCTTTTTGATTACCAGCATCCTTATTATGAACGATAATCACATGTCCAGACTTGAACTTAGTGGAATCAATATCATAAAGTGTTGAAGTTGTTGGACTACCACTTGATGTAAATGCTGAGGTAATACCAATTTTCTCAATATTTGCATATGCTGTAAGTCCAATACCTGCTGAAGTCTTAGGAATAGTCTCCTTGTAGAAGGTTATATCAAAAGTGTAACTAGCATTGAATGGTGAGAATGAAACTGAAACTAAACTTCCAATATGATTGACAGTAAAATATCCTAAGTCAAATTCATCAGAAAGATCTGAATATTGGTTTAGATATACGTTTGTACCATCATGGAATACTACAAACTCACAATATTGAACCAGATTATAAATCGCACCAAACTTAGAATCTAAAACTACTTGAGCATGATATTTTATTGCACTAGGAGCAGTTGCTTGAGACATATCAAATGCATCAATTTCAACTAATCTTTCAATATTTGGATCAGTATAGAATCCAGGACTAATATCATCAATTTCTAAAACTCTATTTGTTTCACATAATAATGAATCACCAAATCTTGTAGAATTGAATACTACTTTATTACTTACAGTATTGTCATTATCTGGGATTTCATAACCAAGATCAAAGTTATGATAGTTAGAAAGTGATCCATGACTACCAATAAGAACAACAGACTTCTGGTCAGTACTTACTCCAACACTGACACCACCAGTACCCATTATAGTTCCTATTCCTGAAGCAACAGAAGGTACAAGAAGATCTGAATGCTTCTTGAATCCAGATATATGACCTAATGCATCAACTGGTTCACTCCAAGATGATATACCAACCTCCGATTTTAGAGAATATGAGAAACTTTGATAGTAGTCACTATCTTGAATTCTCTGATAGAAGTCAGATAATTTACCAGTATCTCTTTCCCATCCAAATGCTTTATTATATAAAATACCAGTTTCAAAATGTCCTTCATAGGTTTCTATATTCTCAATAGTACCACCAGCACGAGATATTGTACCTGTAACTGATTGACCAGTACTAAATCCAACTACATTATCAACTCTCAAAACGTTTCTTGCCTTTCCTGACCCAACAACAACTCTTGACTTATTGCCATTAGATGTTATTAGTGGTTCACCCTTAAAGAATCTACCTTCTTGTAAGTCTATAGAGAACTTAGCAACATCTGCTTCATTTGAGACTGATCCATACTGACCATAATCATATATTCCTGGATCTTCGTCTACCTCATAACTAATAGTTGCTTTATTAACAAGTCCTGTTGCCTGATTTACATTATTGATAGTAAAGAACTCATATCCATAGGTAGAAGAATTGTATCCATGTCCTGTTGATACACCAACATTCTCAACAAATACTCTATCACCAACTGCGAATGGTATAGGAACCTTAGTTGTATATCCTTCAGGAGGTGTCTGAAGTGTTACAGTAACATTTGGAGCACTGTATGTAACGGTAACAATACCAACTCCATTAGTATTATTGACAGCATATAAAGCATTATCACCACTTCTTAGGTTTCCACCACCAGTAATAATCTTTGCTTGTGTTACTGCATTACCACTCAATTCAACATCAAATTTAGTTGTATCATTTTCTGTTCTTGTCTTACTATTGTAGATAACCAAATCAGGAGCAGTTAGATACTTACTACCAGTTGAAGTAATTGCTACGTTACTAACAGAGAAATTATCCTTCAAGAATACAACTTGTGGTACTGATGCTTCTGGACGTAATGTCCTATCTGTTGGATAATCATATCCAATATCAATCAATCCAACATTATCTAATACACCAATAGAGGATCCTTTTGCTTTCAATAGTGCTGAAGAACCAGTAGTTGAGGCAATAGTAACTTGAGGTATATCTTTATAACTCAATCCACCAGAAATTAGATCAATTTGTCCTATAGGACCACCTTCATTACCTGTTACCAATAAGTAACTGAGGTCAGCAACAGCAGTTGTATAACCAACCTTTTCTGTATTTTGGAAGATATTATATTTGAAAGTATTGCTAGTTACAGAACTAATTGTAGCTTTTCCTGTAAAGATGCTGTTATTAACAATAATTTTATTGTATTGATCAATATCAGTATCTACTTCAACAACTTTTGTAGGTAATTCAGAATTGACTTTATAGTATAAAACTTGTGGTACTTGAGGAGTAAATCTTACAGATACCTTAGAATCAATCTGTCCAGCAGAATTAGTATAGATGACTTCTGGACGTGATACACCAGATCCAACAAATGATTTTTGGAATTTGTGGTCAAGGAAGAATTGTAATTTAGTATTTTCGAGAGAAGGATCTGAAACATCAAATTCTAAAGTATCACCTTCAATAACATTGACTACAGGGTTGATAGAAGACCCAATACTAACAAAACGATTACCTGCATCATATGTCATAGCAAGAGAACTTGTACCTGTAGATACAACTGACATTTCAACTGTATCAAGTGGTTCTAAAGTATGTGTCCCAAGAGTAGTAGCAGTAACTTCATATCTTATAAGATCACCAGTACAAACTCCAACTCTATTAGTAGTAAGTGAATGAGTATTACCCATACCAACATTCTGTTGATCATGGAACATTACTCTCTTAGAAGGATCAGTTGCATCTGCTAGTTGAGTTATAATACCAACTAAGTTTCTATCAATAACTGAAGCATATACTTCAGGTGGTAAGTCTGCAATCCAACCAGATGCAGTTCCAACCCCAGTTGGTTGGTACTTCATACTTACACCTATACCTTGAGCACCTGAACTATAATATAGTTTTTCTCCATTAATAAATGGATGATCCTTTATAAAGATAGTTCTGGATGGAATCTTTCTTGATCCATACTCAGCAGTTGTTATAGTATGACCAATTCCTGTACCAAACGATATACCAGCACCAACTACATCTTTACCAAAGTATCTTGAAACATCTTCGTCAGTATTTGGTACTTCATCAACAAGTTCAAAAGTAAACTCCTTTTGTAGTCTTGAAAGTACATTTGGTTGAGTGTGTGCTGCACCAACAGTACCATTTCTTGCACGAATTAGACTAACAGTTGAATATTTTGTACTAATATCATATACTTCCATCTCCTCGTGATCAATTCTCAAGATATCTCCTATCTTGAATGTGTTTACATCATCTTCTAATTGGATAGTAGTGGTAAGACCCACAGATCCACTTACCGCTTGCATTGCAGTAACAATTCCAGCCTTAGCAGGGTTTACTCTTGTTACTTTATGCTTACCTTCAATCATCTTATAATCTTCATTCTGAATATTACTAATTTCTACTACATCACCAGTAACTAGAGTATGAGGAACAGTTGAAATACCAAGAACTTCACCTCCCTTGTATTGGAATGTGGCATTTGGTAATTCATATACAGTTACACCAATTGAGCTAAGTTGTGGTCCAAAAATCTTACGAACACGTCCTATAGCACCATAACCATCAGTATCTGTATTATCAAATACTACATTATCACCAACTTTATATTCTCTACCATTATCAAGAATTTCAAGCTCTTCTACTGATCCAGCACTTGCATATAGAATACGTGCTTGTGTTGATACTGATTTAGTACCCCTAGAGACAAATTCATACTTATTGATATTATATGGTGTTGTATTTCTGACTAGATCATAATCCAAAGGATCTATTCTTTGATCAAATTCAAAGTCAAGATTTAGCGGTTCTGGAACTGATTTATAAGTTTCACCTATAATATAAGGGAATAATGGTTCTCTAAAACCTTGGAATGGGTTACCAGCAGCAGATACAACAGCAGGGTTTAGAGTAGTATAGTACGCATATACTCCATTTGGAAATTCTGGAGTAACGCTGAATCTACCATTATGTTGATCTAAATCTCCATAACCTGCCTGATAACTATAATCCTCGCAGAAGAACCCAATAGGGAAATCACTAATGTTAGGACCATCTACTCTTTGACCAGCAACCTTAACATAACTTGGTTTTATATAATCTACTCCACCACTACCATCAGTCTTCTTGAACGCAGAAGGACCATATATGGGATTACCATCGTATGCCCAACCTACAATGGGTGAATGTTTTACTCCATCATCCCCAAGGAATGTTTGAAGTTCCCTTGGAGCATAGTAATTAGCATATGGATTTCCTTTAGTAGTATCTTTTGAAACTTCAAGATACCCATCATCAATATCCACACCTAAGAATTTCGCATATCTATCAACCTGATTAATCGTCCATTTCCTAATATTCGCAGAATATAGTGCATCTATACCAGGACTCCTAGCACTTGCAGTAGTTGCTGCTTGAGTATACCCACCTCCTTTCTCAATCATTATAATTTTAGTTATTCTACCCGAATCAATTATTGCTTTAGCGGTAGCACCCACGCCATCACCAAGAATTGTAATCTCTGGTGTACTAAACCAGTTCTCTCCACCAGACTTTACGATAACTTGATCTACTCTACCATTGATAATAAATGGTTGTAAGAACGCTTTACTACCAGTTACCGTATTGATTTCAGGTTTAAAGTTATCGTTTATAACAGTAGAACCAAACTCATTACCCTTATTACTTACATGAGCAGCAATTACTTCACCTCTTATAATTGGTGTCGCAGTAGCATTGTATGTACTAACACCTTGACGACCAGTTATTTCTACAACAATAGGAGGATCTTGGAAAGTATGTACACCAGTACCTACTGATGTAAAATTGATATGAGTATCTAACTTATTAGAATTAGAAAGACGGAATGTATCATCATCTATCCTTATACAATAATATTCAGCACCATTACTTAATCCACCAATAGCACCAATTGAGGATGAATATTTCATGACCTCACCAGATCGGAAATGGTGATCTTTTATAACAATAGAATCAGTATATGTGTTAACACCATCTATAGTTACAACTTCACGATTATAGAAAACACCAGGATCTTCTACCAATACTTTATCAACCTTACTTCTTCTCCTAGCTGTTCTAAATTGGTGCATTCCACCACCATTTTGCGATATAGGAAGCGTACCAATTCCCGCAAGTGCCTTACTTTGCGATTCTGATATATGCATTTCATGGTCATTCAATTTGACCACGTAATATGGTGCACCATCAATTAGAGTACCTGGAGTAGTACCAATACCAATAGGAGTAGTACCATTTGTGGTATAAATCAACTCTTCACCATCTATGAAATGATGAGGTTCTGAAAATACAAATCTATCAGTCTTTGTATTGACTACAGTACCAGCAGTTGTCGCATCAAACTCCCTCGTTTCTGATAATCTTTTTATCTTTGCTTTTACAATAGAACCAACATTATTACCACCAACCATAGCAACATTTGGTGGTTCTAGGTAATCTACCCCATCAGTGTCCACTAGGATCTCCTCTAAGGTGCCTTTCATCTGTGCTATGGCAGATGCACCCACTCCAGTATGTCCATCCTGATAAACAGCAATACGAGGTGGATAGATAACATCATAATCCTTACCTGAATTGAGGATTTCAATACTGTCTAATGGACCGAAGTATATACTATCAGTTGCTTTATATGAATAACATTCAACACCATTGACAAATAAACCTACTCCACCCTGAACTGTTTCAGTGAAACTGTCACCATCAACAGGTGTAGGGAATTTACGAAGTAACCTCTGTGCTCCCAAATCACTATTGTAAAATATAGATGGAGTTAGTGTATGTGTTCCAGGATGGACATCACTGACTGTGAATGCGTTAATAAACTCACCAGAACGAATATTTTCAGGGGTATAAGCAAGAGCAATATTATTTTGATCGATCCTCTTGACATAATACGATTCTTCATCTGTTAGATTGATAAGTTTGACACCAGTCTCTACATTGTAAGTAAGTAAATCACCATCGAATAAATTATGGTCTACAATAGGAATCCATGTCGGATTTGCCGTATTACCTGCTGCAGTAGCAAATGACTTAATCCGCTTTTGTGGGTTAATAGTCCAATGAGGTAGAGAATTTGACGCAACAAATACATTACCCTGACCATCAGAGTAGGTATTCTGCACATCAGCAGTCGCATTATTCTTCAATAATAAACTTCTTCTAATAAAATACCTTTTAGTTGGATCAAGTACACTACAAGTTACTTCAATATCCGTATCTGATAGAATATTGGCGATAGTTGCATTGATAACGTTATTATCAATATCAATAATACCCAATTCATCATTAGTATGGAAAGAGTGCTCTGTATCTAAGTTCAGTCTCCAGTTAGTTGGTGATAATTGAGAAAAGTTTAGAACATTGTAATTAGATGCAGTATTGTATATCCAGCTAGTAAATCTTAGAGTATCTTGCTCCTTTCCTAGAGACTTTAGATTAATATCACTTCCAGATTGCTGACTAGACGCATTTATGTCAACTTTATTGATTAGATTAGTAATTTCTAATTCTACTCTTCTTTGTTCATCACCATCTTCGTATGCATATGCGTTAGTGCCCTGAGAACAAGTAGCACCAGTACCAACTAATTGACTAACAGTAATACCAGTAAACTGAGTATAATTTTTTCCAGTATAATCTATATCAACACCATCAACTGTGAATGTTCCAGAAGTAGTAAATCCAACAGTAGAGTCAACATTAAGTACAGTTGAGTTTATAGGAGCACTCTTTGTTACGAAAGTTTTATTCTTCTCTTTGAACAATCCAAGAATAGTACCCTCAGATATTGAAATATTATAGTACGTAGACATACCAACGTGACTTGATTCAATACCATAGACTGAACCACTGGCATTACCTTGAAATAATGATTGACCAGCAATATTAAGTGGGTTACCTGTAACATGCTTTGCAATTAATACATCATTAGTGATATATCCAGCATCTGAAGGGCGAATCATATACTTCGCTGGCTGAATCATTTCAACTGGTTTATTATATAATGCACCAAATAATATTTTAAATCCTTCCTCAGATCCCTTTGTACGATAGAAATCTTTTGCCTGACGAATAAAATTCGATTGATCTATATTATTATTGAGTTTTCTTTCAGAGAAACCTGGTAATACTTGTTTCTTTAATTTCTGTAAGAATGTTTGGAGGAAGACATTACTAAGGTTATGTACTCTAGTTCCTTGTGCATGAGTACCAATACCAGACTTAGTGAATGTAAGAAACTCTGGTTGATTTGTCTTTTTATTATTTTCAATCCCTGAAAAACCACGACTACACCCAGTAAATGAAGTAGTACCAATACCAGTATAAGTTATTATCTCATCATTGATCTTAAGTAGACCCCATTGCTCTGGCCAACCTTTTGTTGAGTCAACATATATGGTTTTAGAGTAACCATTAGTATATGAAGAGACTGATGTAAACCCTATAAGATTTTCATTGTTTAGAAAGTCAAGACCTTTGTATTCAACAAGGTTTTCAGCAATATCAGCAGGTCCACCTTGAAACTCCTGTGAATGATAATATGTCTTTAGAAATTCACCAAAAAGAGGATTGTCCGAGTCAATGGCCTGTGGTACCTGACTCTCAACAACTTCATTTATCTTTACTCTCGTGATCGAAGTACTGATCATCCTTTCTTATTCTCCAGTGCTAGTTATAATGGCACCACGAACCTTAGAATCTGAGAAGTAACTAGACTGTGGATTGAATCTAGATCCAGAAGTATTTGCACCAGTGGATATTGAATCTTCTCTCATATAGAAATCACTTTTATCTACAGAAAACTGAAGATATAATTCATTTTTTGCAAGAACGTCATTAGATTGAGGAATTGCCTCAACTTCAATAACATTATCAGGAAGAAGTGTACCAGTGATATTGATCGTATCAAGGATCAATTCGCCTTTAACATAATCTATTTTACCTAAGGTATTTGATATAATCTTGACTGTACCATCTTCTAGTATCTGGAAGAGGAACAATGTACCAGTAGTCTCAGTAACCTTACTATCACTCAAATAGCAGGTTCCAACAACACTTGCTACATTAAATCCAGTAGAACGAACGTTATACTGACTATTTGGATTGTAGAACTGATTTAGATAACAAAGTTCATATTGTGCATACTGATCAATTTTAGCAATCAAATTCCTTCTCATTTTCACAAGAGTTATATTTGATGTAATAGCAGTATCTACTCCATCAATAGTAGATAATACCTTACTATACTTGAATCTACCACCAAATTTATTGAGCTCTGTGCCACTTGCATAAGTGGTTAGTGAACTCATCACTAGAGTCTTCAAATTCTCTAAATCACCAACAAAGTTGGCATTATAGTAAACGTAACTATCAACCTCAACATATAAGAACTTGAGGTCAATGAATGATGGGACAATTCCAGCAATAGTATAGTTTTTGAGTGAGTTTAGAAGTTCCTTCTTAGTCAACTCAGATAAGAATGAACCATTCTTAGGTTTAGCTGCTATGAATACCCTACCAAACTGAGGAGGAGTAAGATCTTCTCCACCATATGCACTTACAGATTCAATATTAGGGTATATACTCGGTAAGATTGCTTCATAGTCATTTGCAGTTACTGCTCTATGTTGAGAAGCATATAACCGAGGTGCATAATATTTTACTGACGTTACTGACTCTATTTCATCTCCATTTCCTGAAGATTCGTGTGGAATTAGATCA
>Ga0209232_1000519_pt1 | contig 23375 bp, 32 predicted proteins | sample ETNvirenome_2_60_FD_184066 | JGI IMG/M metagenome (GOLD analysis project Ga0209232, IMG submission 184066) | Marine viral communities from the Pacific Ocean - ETNP_2_60 (SPAdes) (version 2) | ecosystem: Environmental > Aquatic > Marine > Oceanic | place: Pacific Ocean | collected 2013-06-22
TCTTTTACTAGCATTAGCAACTCTGACTCAGACTCATGTAAACTTTCAAGAAGTTGAATGAACATGTTCTCTCTCTTCATCTGTGAGAGTTTGTCATTGCCACCTCTGATAAAGTTATACAATGTTTTCCACTCATGTACGAGTCTAGTATGCCCACCTGAGTTGATAGGTGCTTCATTCTTTTTGTAAGGCACCTCTCCTTCTGGGATGGCACTTCTGATTTCTTTATCAAAGTTCCAAATCAGTAATGCCTTTACATCATCTCGTTTGTACTGTGATAAGAGAGCGATCTTTCCGTTCTTATCTTTCTTGCCATGAACTGCTTTGAACAGTTCAGACACCAAAGGATTTGGAGGTAGTTTTGCCATAATTAATCTTCAAGTTCAGTAGATTCGTCCCCTTCGATTCGGAATGAAATGATTTCGTCAGGAACTAATTGTCCATTCTCATCAAACATTTCTGGATGATAAGTATATGCATTTTGGTTGTTGTCTTGTATATAGGTGCGTAGAATATACCCTAAGATTACACCCACAGAAAGGGTGAGAATGCCTGTGAATACACCGATTGTTATGAGTGCTGCTTCCATTCGTTTTCTCCTAGTAAGGTTTTCAGTTGGAGGTTGACTAAACTCCCTCCGCATCAAGAGTTCTACACCCTTATTTATTTCTCCTAGATCAATTTCTTCTCTTGGAGATACCTCAGTGTTTCTTTGCATCCACCTATGTGTACATTGTCAAGTTGAACTTGTGGAAAGGTAGCACCCTCCTCAAATTCTTTATAGAACTGGTTACGGGAGAAGTCCTTGTCCAGTTTGTATTCTAGATAGTCTATCTTTGTAGCAGCAAAGAGTTGCCTAACTCTCTCACACCACTGACAGTTGTCTTTAGACCATAGAACTGCTTTCATTTGAATTTGGTTGGTCATACTAATTATATCAGATACCTTGGTCCTTGTATCTTGTCAGGAATTCTTTTAGACTAGATTGATTCTGACCTTCATTGGGTTTGGGATCGAGTTTATCGTACCCCTTGATTCTTTTCCAATCAGAATGCATTGCTCCTAATAACCATGCCTGTGCCAAACTATGAGGTCCTTCTTCTAATAGTTTGAGTTTGAATTTGTTACTTACGTAACCTTTGTACTCTTCTCTCCAATTGGAATCGTCGTAAGGTTTAGTCATGATTTTAGCAACATGTATATGAGACCGGGGACTATGATAAAAAATTGTGGAAGGAAGTTCATAACAATTGCCCTTTCTCTCCACCTTATGCCTACGTATGTCCATCCGGTTGCTCCCACTAATTGTAGCATACTATTCCATGGTGTCAATCCTAATACGTGAAACACCATAGCAGTCAATATTACTGTGGCACTAAACCACTTGACTGTTCTAACGCTCAATAATTCTCTCCTTCATCTCCGATGTCCAGTTGTCGTAGTAATTAGTCCCTTGCAATTTATGTCTAGTCTCTTCTAAATGATCTCTCTTCTGTACAATTAGTAATATTAGTTCTCCTTGATTGACTACAAACCCACCTACATCTTCTACTAGATCAGGATGCTCTTCTAAAAATATGTAATCAGGATATAATTTATTATAGTTCTTTGCCATCTGAGACAGGAATTCTGCTGATAAGTATGGATCCATGACATAGATGGTAACTTCTTTCTCCCACTTCTCATACCTGAAACTTCCATAGTCTTTCCACATCTTGACCTCTACATTACCATCAAACCATGCCTTTTTAGCATGAGGACATGGTGCAATACCTCCAAACTTACTGTTCGGAACATCAAGAACTCTTGTGATCCACTCTTCAATTTTAGAAGTAACTATTTCTGGTACCATGTCTGTCGATGTCGGATGTGATACAGTGGAGTCCTCCATCCCAGAAATATCTATGTCTGAAGTTAACAATGTGTGGGGTGATACCATGTCTTTCAAATGCATCAAAAACTTTCTTGTTTACATTATTACATACAACATTCTTTTCGTCAATGACTAGCATGTTTACATCAAACACAGTCTCTTCAACATAAGTTACCCAATCATCCATCCACTCGTTGACAAAATCATAAAATGATTCATCAGCATCCGGAACCCAGTATCTACCTCTTGTTCTTTTCTTCTTATCTAAGAATGGTCTAACCTTATTCCAACTGTCACCCTCAAGATAAACAACTTCCCAACCGGGAAAAGTCTCTGCATATGTTTCTGCATTTTTGAGTGCTACTATAAGACCCGGTTTTACAGCACACATAGCACCATCAGAATGACCGGGAATAGAGACTGGGTGAATACGATAGTCAGGGAATAATTTTTGCCACTTCTTCATGAAGTTATCTTCATTCAATTTACTTACAATATTATTGAGACTGAAAAAAAGATCCTTCCCTACTCTTATCATTGATGCAGTATTGATGTATTGATCATACACAATCTTGTTACCATTATCCTGTGCAAATTTTTCTAGTGTTCTAAATGGATATATCTTATCATCATGTGCATACTTCGATGTCTTTCCTATTGTATTTGTGTGTCCTTGCAAGATAATATTTTTCAAATCATCTGTATCAATTGCCTGCAATAAATTTCCTACATTTCCTTTGTCTAATCCTTTGAGTAACATGGATTGTGAGACTGAAGATACAGGTCTGCCGGGAAAAGTAAGATCGTAGACATATTTTAGTAAAGTTTTCTGAGTATCTGATGCTCTTCTCATAGAGATCGAACTTGACCTCATGATTGTCTTGAGTTCTTCTCCTACATCAATGTTCTTTCCATAATTTTTTCCGGGTAAGAATAATTTTTCACCCACCATAGCAGTATAATCTCTTGGCACCATAGGAGGAGATGTCATGACACCATCTTTTATATGATCATTTGGATCTTCTGATATGTCAGTTCTTATAACATTCACATCAAATTTTTTCAAAACTGATATCAACTTCTGATAGTCCTCTTCAGTTTCATCTGCTATGCGATGAAATGTTTCTTTTACTTTAGGATTCTGTATGTAATTGAAATACTCAGGGGGATAGCATCTTCCTACACAACAGGTCTTCAGTGGATCCCAATGCTGATGCACTGATAGCATAACAAACCTTTTTTTTTATTTATTGCGTCGTCTACAACATGGTTTATACCTGAATGCAGATAGTCCTGTCATATTACAGAGCACTCGCAACACATTATCACTATCTTTTTCTTTGAAGAGTCTGTAGTCTCCTTTTCTGACTTCCCACCACTCACCTTTGTATCCTGCATTTGTAAAATTGTTTAGGAACTTGATTGCATCATCATATCTAAAGTTCATTGAGTTTGCTTGTAGTGCTGTTGCATATGACATCTGATCTCTCACACCACCTCTTTCATACCATCTCCACCAAATATCATTGAAGTCTTTACGATTCTTTCTCCATAATATTGTACACAATGGTGAGAAGAATTTCTTGAAATCAAATCCATGATCTACAAGTTCTGCAGTGTATTGCATGATCTGATTCTTACTCCACCAACCATTATTATAATACTCCATCATCTCATTCAAGTATGAGTGTCGATGTGGATGCTGTAAACAAAACATCTTATCATCATAAGTGTTCAGTATCTCATGACTTATAGTAAAGAATGGTTCTTTGAGTAAATGTAATCTTGTAGCATCTACATACACACTTGATTCAAATGGACAATTGATCTTATAATATCTTGATGATCTTACTGGATCACCACAATCTTTTCCGGGTAATACTTTCCATGGTCCAACTGCTTCTGCTTCACCAAAACAATAATATTCATGTCCATCGGGCATGCTCTCTGGCAACTTGCAATAATTATTCGTAATGCATGTGTAAATTATCACTGAATACTTCGCATGAAATCGTGCTTATGTTTTATATAGATCCTTGACATACCCACGTATGATCTCATTGCATTTACAAATTCGTGCCTGTTTCTCCACTGATCTTGTGATCCTCTTTGTGGATGTTTACCTCTACGTCCCACCTTATTTTGATAACCCAGTGCAATACCACAATTGTTTCTGTCCTCTATAATTTTCGGGTCCAAATCATTGAGTTGTAATGCAGCATCAAATGATATCTGATCTCTGTTGACACCTATGTCAAAGTAATGCCACCATGAATCTCCAAACTTGATGGTGTCATCATTAATTGTTCTGTAGATGATTGTTCCTAGTGGACTTCTATACTGTCTGAAATTATATCCATCTTCAAATAATATTCTAGTGAGTTCTACACCTTCTCTAAAACCAAAGAAAGAACATTCAAATCCTTCTAGCATTTCATCATAGTAAGAGAACCTATTTGGATGTCTTAGTATAGTGAAAGGGAATCTTTGCTTTGCTAGTTCTACAAACTCCTTTGTCATTTTATAACAACCATCAATCCATACTGTATTCTCACCTTCATCAAAATATTTGTGAGGATTTATCTTGGGATATGCAGACAATCTTCTTGGGCAATCAATATCAACATCAAGTTCTATCAACTCCCATGGTTCCTGTGGTACCGCAGTTCCGTCATGGAACAAAACATATCGAACATCTGGATCATAATAATGATCAGGTATTACATCATAAGAATTAGTAATGCATGTGTATATTATCATAATGCTGCCTTTAGAATTCTACGTGCTTTGTATATGAATTCTTCTTCGTTTTCATTTGTAGTAAAATCATAAGATTCGTCGTAAGGTTTTACTCTGGTTGATTGTGATAGATCTACTTGTAGTGGCACTCTCGGTAGACATTTACCATATACAAGATACTCAGCGATAGAACTTGTTATCTGACAACCATGAAACAATTCATAGTCAACATACCACTTCCAATACTCTTCATTCCATTTGGTAATTTTGTCAGAACAATTTCTCCATATGACACAATTGATTGTATGGTCAAAGAATGATGGTTTGAAACCTGTTGCAGCAAGATCTTTACAAAATTTATATAACCTTTCCTCTGGTACAAATCCACACCTGTACAACTTTAACAGTTCCTGTAATAAAGTTCTCTTAGTAGGATGATGCATCAAAGTTATTTCATTCTCGTCAAGAAATCTTTTAGAATTTTCAACAAATTCTTTGGTCATAGTATAACAACCATCAATCCAAACGTGAGGTTCATGAAACCACAAATGTGAATTGCATCTTGTATGATATGCATTCAACACAGGATGATCATACCTGCAATTTAATTTTCTAAACTCCCATGGTCCTTTCTGTTCTATAGGTTTATCGTAGAACATCACATACTTGACATCCCCATCATAATAATGATTGGGGATATCGTCATAGGCATTTATATTGGTGGTGAATATAATCACTCGTTCAGTTTACTTTTCGTTGGTGGTGCTGTTCCTAGTTTCTGCTTCACAATTCTATCTGTTACGTTACCGGGTTCTCTTAGGAACCAACCTGTAGCAATATACTTTGGTGTGTCACCTGTCAAGAATGACCCACGATGCATATGAGTATATGCTGCTGGCCAATACACTGCTGTTCCCTGTGTTGGATGGAATGAACACTTCTGATGTAAGAAATCAGTCGATCCACCATTCTCTAACGGTATATCATTTAGGTAAATCATCCATGTCAATACTCTGTCTCTGTATATAAATGAACCATCTTCACAGTGCCATATGTGATATCCTCCACCTGCTTCTGTTTTCTGTAGTTTTACAGTCCATGATGCGATAGGATCAGAACTGTCTATGATACCTTTATATTCATTTGCATAATGTTCAAACCCTTCTCCTACAACCATTGTTGTTCTTGCTGCAAGACCTGAGTCTGCAACTTCCAAATATAATTGTTCATCAGATCTACCCATCTTACCATTACTGAATTGATTCACACCCACATCAGTAGTTGCCAAATCAAAAGTATCACCTATGACTTTCTTCCTTACAAACTTTTGTTGATTGTAAAATTCAAAAGCATCTATAAGAGTCTTACAATACTGAGGTGACATAAAGTTTTCAATGACTCCTATACCATCATTGAATTTCATCTCATGAGGACCATCAGATAATAGTTGTATATTAGGATCCTGTGCTAGAGGTTGCTGCTGCTCGGTCATTTTCAAATTGTTGTTGGTAAACGGATGGTGGAATACGTCCTACGTATTCATCTAGTTCCATGAGTTGATCAAGTAATATATCTTGACCACTTGATTGCCAGAACTGGTCGAGTCCTTGCTTGCTATCCTTATGAAAAATATCTAAATGTTCTTCATGAATAGCAGACCCCATATCAAGTCTGTAGTTCAATATTGGGAGGGCATAACCCTTACCACTATCTAGTATCAGGTCTTCTGACACTGCTCGTGGTCTGATGTTTTGATCTATCTTCCACAAGTTACCACGTTGATGACATTTTAGCACCTTTGTGGCATGATGTCTAGTGATAAGATAACATGCAGCAGAGAAATCATTGATAAATCTATGATGCAGTTTCAAATGAATACCATTTGGATTTATAATAGTAAATTGACAGGTATCAAAATTGATAGGTAATTTTTTCCTGACATCTCTCCATGTAAATGTCCAATGTTTTGCAGGAGAAAGATCTACATCGTCTTCCATGATGACAATCTCATCATCGTCAGTTTCTTCTACAAAATGTTTCAGTGCAGTAAGGTGTGTAAGAACACAACCTATCTCACCGGGGTTCATGTTATCTGGAACCCTGCCCTTCAAGTATGAAGATGGATCGTCTTCCTTACCATCAATACCTGATATCCTAGTATGATTTTCTACACCCCAATAATCAAGGTGCTCTACCATATATTTTTGTCTATCAGTATACCTATCTAAGTTCAACCAATAGACTGGTGGGAGTCCACTTAGTTTGTATTTACTTTTGTTCTTGTCCACGTCGCCTCTTCATGTAATCAACTTCTGCATAATATTTTTCCAGAGACTTCTTACCATAGAACTTTAGTTTCTCCCACACCTTACGATTATCTTCTATGTAAGGGTTTGTGAACCAAGAGTTCTTACTTCTCTTATGTTCTAAATGATATATTACATCGTTCAATCTAAGAACATGAGAGCAAGAATTGAATCTATGATATCTTTCATCATCTTCATATCCATATGATATAAACTCTTCGTTCTCCATACCAAGTCTCTTATATTCCTCTGTGTCAAAGAACTGACAGAAACCAAACTTAGCATCGTATGCATTCATGCTACCATCAAAGGCATGAAAGTTGAAGTTTGAATTTATAAACTTACTTACAATTTCATCATTGGCACGAACCTGCCATTGGAACATACCATAACCATATGGATAAACACACTTGACAGGTTCTGGTTTTGTACCTTCGGGTGCATTATCTGGAAGGTATCCGTTTATGATATAGTGACATGCAAGAGCATGGTTATATGCAGGTATAATAATATCGGCATCAAAATTTACTACAATTTCTGTGTCTGCCATCATGATCATATCATTGATCAATCTAGTTCTATGAAATGTAAATTCATCAGACTGCTCAAACACATGTGTAAGTTTTGACAACTCCTCTTCACTACACACAGGTTTTATTTGTGGTAAAACACTTTGCTCAAATATAGATTCTTTATCAAACTCTTTAATAATTACTTTAGCATCTATGTTCTTGAGAAGATAAAGTAAAGATGTGATTATATTTCTCATCCTATCATCACTTTCGATTCTCAAAGGAATCAAATAAGTGGCACATGGAAGATTGATCTTAGTAAAGTCTTCGTTGATAGGAATATCACCATGAATGGGTGCTTCTGGTGCAGGATGTTTGATTTCATTAGTGTTGATTTTTGGTTTCATAATACCTCCCAGTTATCACAGTATAGGTCAGATGTATTGTGGTTTTTAGTATAACCAGTACCAAACCACTTCTTAGGTGCAATGATTCTCTTATCAGGGTTACGTGATAAGTAAGATCCCCACCAAGAGAATGATGAATTTGCAATGATAAAGTCAGAACACAAAGTCATCATACACAAGTCTGCAAGATTGTCACCACCTTCTGAGACAAGGAACCTGTCATCAGGGAACTCAGTGCTACACCATTGAGGATCATCAGAAAAAACAACCACTGTACGATCGTTATCAAACTTTGACAATGCAGCGTCATAATATTCTTTGGGGCAGGGTGGATGGTTATCACAGTTCTGTATATAGTCACCTCTACGAACATGTAATGCAATAGGATCTTTCAATGTATCCATCATCTCTTTACATGGTAAATGTATATCATTCTTGAACTCAAAATCTTGTCTTATATCTTCTTCTATATGCTCAAAATATTTCGTGCTTTGGAGATATGCATAAACGTTATGTCCATCAGGCATATTATCAAATAAGTTTTGATCAAAATGAAAATGTGCTTCCTGCACATATGGTCCGGGAATATGATTTATATTTGTAAGACCGGTGAGTTTGAATGCCTCAAATAATTGATGATCATTCCACTCATCATTGAAGTCACTAGGAGGGATAGCAAAGTCATAATCTTTATGTGCTGCGATGCCTCGTAGTCCTGCATACTGGAACATCTGGTTACCCAGTCTGCCATGTCTGCCTAGATGGTTGAATCCTATAGTCATGATGAGTGTTTCTGTTTCAAATATTCAATCTCCTTTGGTAGGAGGTGTTCATAAGTTCTCTGTGTTTGAGACTTATGTTCTCTGTTTGAGATGTGATAATCCTTTAGTATCACTGGGTCTCCGTGATATTTATACAGTCTAAAATACATATCACAGTCCATCAACATGGTCAATTCTTCATCAAAGAACATGTCGATTCCTCGCTTTATTGCAAGGATGGATGGTGAACTCAAAGTGTTGACACCTTCCAATAACTTATCATTATAATATGGAATCTTTGGATTGTAATGGGTCTGACCATCATCAACTGTGTGAGCATATCCTGTGACTGCCCACTTGACATCATCAGTGAATGCCTTGTCCAGTTCTGCTACAAGATTACATGTCAAAATAAAATCATCAGAGAATAATACCTTTAGGATATCCCCATTCCCATGCTGTAATGCATGGTTAGTATTAGCAGAAATGTTGCCATACTTATTTGTATTCTTAATGTAGTTGATCTCGAACAGATCTGCATACTCTTGGCATGCTTGTAGAACCTTATTAGATTTGCTATGATCTGATATCCAGACGTTGAAATCTTTGTTGGTTTGTTGTGAGAGAGCATGAAAAATATCAAACAAATAATTTTGACATCTTGCATTACCATCATGAGTTGGAATACAAAAACTAACTCTCATATACTATAGCGTTTTCCTCAACATCAGCGATAATGGTTTTTGTCAATCGAGGAACTACATCATTCTCACCATAAAATTGCTTGGCAATCTCATAGTTCTTTTCAATAACTTCCTTTTTACTATGGTAGAAGTCTTCAGTTAGTTTGTCAAATATTTTCTTGAGTTCGCTGACATCACTAAATTTAATCACACCATCCATGTCAAACCACTTGCCAAGATTAGGACAACCCCAGTATATTGGTATAGTTCTACTGGCAAAACAGTCTATGATCTTCTCTGTAAAATAATTATTTTGTCTTGAGTTCTCTACTGTGATATGATACAATGCATTCTCGAAAAAATCATTCCTTCTTTGATGAAATGGTGGTGACTTATGTGCATACACTTCCATACCATTTACATCATCTATATCATCTAGCATATCCATAATAAGATTTCTAGTTTTGTGTCCAGTGGTCTGCAACTTAGAACTGGTAACGAATGTAATGTGTGGTTTCTTATCTATCTTGAGATCTTTGAAGTCTAACCATGAAGAACCCCACTCAAATAATTCTGCCTGTGGGTATTTCTCTAGTATTGATTTTGTAAATGTATAAATTCGATTGAAGTTATGTGCATTTCTAAGGGCACCTTCATTCACAGATGGTGCTACTGCATATGGTTCTGCTAAAAATAATATTCTATAGTCTGCTTTCTTATCAAATGTCAGATTGTCTATTGATATACTTACTCTTCTGTTACCTACATCCAATCCTTCTTCACCCCATGGATTCCACCACAGTTGGTTGATAGTTGCTTTCATCGTATCTCTTGAAAATGATAATGGAAACCAAAGGTCTCTTGTTCACTGTCAGGTAGAGTTTCTTCCCTAGAGAATTTACTCGCCACCGCGACGGGAGCATACACACATCCCTGTCCCTCAAAGATGTGTCGATTGTGGCAGCATATGTTCCCGTCCTCATTATATAGTCCGGCGTTCATATGTTTATAGAAATCTCCTTCGTTTACTTCCCAAGGGACGGTGACTTTACTGGGGACGTCGAGTAGACGCTTGGAGCGTAGGGAAAATCCTCCATTCCCGACTCGATGATTCTTTCCCCACGGGTCGAGGTAGGCATTTGGGTCATCCCTCCACGGTGCACCGATATAGTCGTAATCAAGAAATTTATTATCCCAAAGGTGAGGACGAATAACGTAGCCGTCCGGATGTATGAGAAGGCAGTGCGAGGTCCTGACGTGATTAGTAAGATTATAGATACAATAAAAATTAAAGTCATTGATTGATTGAATTGGATATACTTCCTCATAGTCCACATTGGGATTCAAACCTTTCGGTCTTCCTTTACTACTAAGAAACTTAGCAGCACCCCATTGAATACCTTCACATGATTTGTTTACTGCATACACAGCATCTTCGATGTCAAGGTCAGCGAGCATGACCAATGTAACTTCAGGAATTTTTTGCATTCTTTACAGCACGGTTGAATACAGTATAAAGATCAAGTAAGTTGTTGTCAATATTCTGTGCTTGTTCAAAGAGATGATTGTTATCAGACAGTAATGCTTTGGTACAGTCCATAAAATCATTTACCCATAAAATAGGATAGTCTTTGTATAACTCTTGGAGATACTCTGACTTCTTCATTACGGGAACTCTTCCTAAGTATAACACTTCCCAGTTCCTATGGCAATCTACACCATTTCCCTGTGGACATATCATAAACTTATGATCTAATATCTGCTGACAGTATAGATCGTAATGAACTCTTTCACCAATGGTGACATATTTTTTACCTGAGAACTTCTTTCTTACATTACCCCTCTCACTTATATTTGTATGCTCTGAGTGGTTTATGTATAATAATTTCTTAGGTTTCTGATCTCTCTTCAGAAGATACTTCTTCATTATCCCTATACGATTATCACTTGGATGCAAGATCCTTTGAAGTCCATATGGGAATGGGTGTACCTTACCTCCGAAACCGATAGCATTTGTTCCATAAATTGCAACAACATTATCAGGTATCTTGGTATGGATATCCTCTGTGATAGGTGTGTCTTCTAAGTTAGTGAATATACAAAATTTCGTATCAGGATAGATCTTACAAGTTTCAAGGAGGTCATTAGTCTCCATCAAACCATCTATCCATTTCTGATCGCTCTCGGTGCTCGCCTTGAGTGGTCTATTATAAAGTCGTATATTATCTATAAAAACTGTCAGGAACGGTTTACCGCCCTTCACTAGGTCACCGAACTCTGTATTGCATGGATCTGCCTGCTTCATGTAAGCACCTGCAACGTTTCCTATACAACCAGACTGATCACCAAACGAGTAATCACAGTGATTAGATACTGCTACTCCTTCTATCAGATTCATTTGATGAACCTCGCTAGTTCTTCCTTATTCCTCTGAATATAGTTCGGGTATGAACTATCGATAGGTACCACAGTTGGTTTATACAAATAATCTCTGCCAAATGGGTCAACTCCTGCCTCGATACGTTGTTCCATTGTATCTCTGAACTGAGATAAATTGTTCTCTTGGTGTTCATATGCATCCATCTTGGCACGTACAGTGTCAGCATCACCAAAGAAACTCCAATGCCATGATGCATTGTCAATCTTCCAAGAGTCTTGATGTGATTGCCTCAACTTATCTATACTCATTGTCTTGAGTGTCTTCATTGTGCACACTCTAGTTCCCATCCATTCCTTTTCACATAATAGATTCAGATAGTAATAGTATACAGGACCTTTCAATACATAATGATTCTCAGGTTTGAACCACTCATCTATAGCGAGCAGTGCATCTGGATTCGCTATCTCATCAGCGTCACTTGTTAGTATAAGATCATCATCCTTTGCCCTATCAAGTAATGCATATATTGCAGAGTCTTTATGGAAGCATGCCCTTTGATAGTGTAATGGTAGTTGATATATGTTCTCCTCTTTCATGCTCCTGTGATAAGGAACACCTTCCCAATACTTTTCTAATGTTTCATTATCATCTATTGTGACATGATGAATGATTTTATCTTCCCACTTCTTGAAACGTTCTTTATTCTCTTGGTAGTATAATGGTTTAGGTTTACCAGTAAAAGTAATGTTTGCTTCATTGATTACAAAATAATCAACAACATCACCTAATATGTTGAGTCTGAGTTCTAGTAAATCAAGTTCATTATAAAAAGTGAACGTATCAAATATGGTCATAGTTAATGTTCAATGTCATTCTAATGTTTTTTGTCGGTGAAGAACTAGCATGATATGCATGAAGACCTTCAAAGATTACACACTTACCTTTCTTTGGGGTTTCTCTATGTATGATCTTAGAATGATCATCTTCATCACAGAAAATAGTATCACCATCAGCATCATTGACATAATATAATGCCACGATATGAGGGAACTGTTGATCTATATGAAAGTTATGTGGCAAACCAAAGTTGTCTGGTCGTGGCCAATGGAATGTAACGTGTGCCCTTATAATAGGGTGTGTATGCATTCTAATATACTTGCTGAAAAATGCAAGGTCATAATGTTTTACCACCTCATGCTGTGGCATACGATCTCTGATCAACGTGCATGAAAAATAAGGATTCGTACCCTTCTGTAACTCATGTCCTATTTTATGAGCACAGTCTGGAAGATACCACCACGGTCCATTCGTTGCTGCCTTTTCAATTTTGTCTGCAATTTTCCTAGGAAATTGGACAGTATTCAAGAATAAATTTTCGTTGCTCATCACTGTTAGTCCATTCACCTACGTTTATGTAGTTTTCAAGTGGCATCAAACTTACTGTTACATCTGTGCCTAGAAGCATCTTATAATTTAGATGCTCACTCATACTTACATCAGTACAGTAGAAGGTGTCAATATTATTACTGCATAGAGCAGCAGCAATCCCAAAAGTTCCAACCCCAGAATTGGCAAGATGTTTTGCTGACAGTAACGTACCAAAATCTTCCGCCACACTTTTAGATTGTATTGTAACCTTTGGATTCTTTCTAAGTTCATCTAGTATAGGGTTGTGATTATCTCCTTCAGTAACTACTATCGCTTTATTAAATTCTTCAATGAGTGAAGTGTAAAAATAAAGAGGATTAGGGATATAATTACAAGGGTTAGAAATGTTTTTGTCAAAAATATCTCCACTCCTGATATGAATAACAATAGTATCATCAGATATTTCTGTTGTTGGAACGTCAAGTTGGGGACCGATCCATGTCTTACAAACCTGACGCATGTTTTCATAAATGATGTCCTCTTCGATATTGACTTCCTTATACGGACCCTCCCAGTAGAAGAACTTTGATCGTACTTCCTGACTATTCTGTCCAAACGATGTCTTGTGTTTTCTGATAATCTCATGATCGATAGATTCAAATGTTGATTGAGTTAGTGCTGCTGCCATCGTACCGACTGCACACTGTTGTATGTTATTTCCTAGTCTACCGTACCAGTGAGATATTGCAATCATTTTATGAATAATGTTCTCGCTTCAGCATTATGTGATACAAATGGTCCCCATGTCATTTCATCTACAACTTCTGGATCTACCCACCAATCCTCGAATGGATTACCACCATTAGCAACATCTCTTGCTACAATCTGGTAACCTAGATCATTCAATATTCTTCTTTGAATGTCCCTATACTCAGATCCATGAGCATACAAATCTGATTCAAATGTAATCACAGAAAATCTATACTCATCCAATGGCAGATTCTCTAATGCCTTGAGAGTTATATTAGGTGGTTCACAATCTATAGAAACATAATCAAATCTTTTCTTTTTCCACCCTTTATTTTTTATCGCTTCTTTCCAATCAAATGTTGTGGCATCTGCAAGATGACAATCGTTTCCTCTTTGTATGACAAACTCACCTTGAAAACGTTCTTCTATTTCTACTGATATACCTTGCCAATTGAATTCAGATTCAAGTAACCATGTGTTATTGAATGCAGTAGGATGATTAGCACCTATCTCAAGATACCTTCCATTCTTTTTACCACCTAACATGGTCAAAACAAATAGATCTTGATATGCTTGAGAGTGATTCTCCTTTATGTTTACTGGATGAATAAGTTCATCCAGTTTTTCATCGTACCTTGTGTTCATCAATCCAATCACTAAGTTCAATAGATGGCATGTAATTCAAAAGTTTTTTTGCTTTTGAGATATCAGCAAGAGTTTCTCTTGCCTCTGCCGGTCTAGGTGGTATAAATTTATAATCAGTGGAGATCATATTCGCCACTTGATTTACAGAATGATTAGTTCCTGTGCCAACATTTATAATCTCACCACTTATATCACTTGCTCTTTCTGCTGCTGCTATATTTGCTCTGACTACATCTCTTACATGAGTGAAGTCTCTACGTTGTTCTCCATCACCTACGATAGTAAGTGGTTCACCACGTTTCCATTGCTCTAAAAATAATCCCACAACAGGTGCATATTGTCCTACGAGTGGTTGCCTTTCACCATATACATTGAAGTATCTTAGATTGACTACATTCAAATCAAATAGATCTGAATACATCTTACACATATTCTCTGCTGCCACCTTTGATACTGAGTATGGATTCAAACAATCAGGTGTCATGTCCTCTCTAAGAGGTGGTTCATTTTTCAAACCATAGGATGATGATGTGGATGAGTTTACGAATGCCTTGACACCATGCTCACGGGCATACTGTAATAACATTGTTGTTCCTAATACATTTGTCCTTACACATCCAACTGGATTCTTCAATGCAATCTGTATTCTAGAATAGGCAGCAAGATGAAACACATAATCAATCTTTGGCATTCCTTCATTGACACAGTTGAAAACCTGCTCCATAATTTGTGGATCAGAAATATCTGCCTTGACATTCCATGCCTCATCATTCCAGTAGAACTCTTCATTACATATTGAGGATTCATTATCCACAACAGTAACCTGATGTCCCATCTCTAATAGTTTGTCAACAAGGTGGGATCCTATGAATCCTGCACCTCCAGTAACGAGTGATCTCATACTAACCTGATGCTAATAAATCGTATTCTTTGTTTTCAAGAGTAGCAGATGATATACTTTCCTTACATATCTGCTGACTGATCCAATTATAGGTCTTTCTGATTCCTTCTTCAAGTGTTTGTGTGTAATCCCAACCAAGTTCTTTTCTGATAAGATCATTGTTTGAGTTACGTCCACGAACACCAAGAGGACCATCAATATGATCTCTACCTATGGACTTGCCTGCTACTTTTGCTGCTATTCTTACTAACTCATTAATAGTAACCATTTCTTCTGAACCTATATTCACAGGTCCTTTGAAGTCTGATTGCATCAATCTCCATGTTGCCTCAATGCATTCATCAATGAATAGGAATGATCGAGTTTGTTCGCCATCTCCCCATACTTCGATAGTATCGGCGAGACCTGCATTTGCAACCTTCCTACAAATTGCTGCGGGTGCCTTTTCGCGTCCACCTTTCCAAGTTCCTTCAGGACCGAAAATGTTGTGGTAACGAGCAACACAAACAGGCATGCCATAGTTACGACTGTACGTAAGATATAGTCTTTCTGAAAATAATTTTTCCCATCCATATTCTGAATCCGGTGCTGCAGGGTATGCTGATTCTTCACGACAATCTGGATTGTCAGGATCTAATTGATTGTACTCAGGGTACATACATGCTGAACTAGAATAGAAGATCTTAGTGATCCAATCTAGGCATGGTCTGTTACATTCACTCCATCCTTCTGACCCATCAAAGGTTTCATTCAACTTCTGCTGTGCATCTAATAAGTTTAGATTTATACTTGCAGAGTTCTGCATGATGTCAGCATCATTCTCACCTGTAAAGATAAATCCTGCACCACCCATGTCAGCAGCAAACTGATATATTTCATGAAATGGTTCGATGTATCTGTAAGGAACAGACTCATAGAAGTTTCCTTGTTCTCCTTTATACTGTATGACTCTTTCAACAAAACTTTTATCTCTCAAGTCTCCTTGAATAAACTCGTCTGCTTCTGTATCAGAAAACTCTGGATACTTGAGGTCTACACCTCTTACCCAGTAACCTTCTTTCTTGAGTCTCTTGACCATGTGACTTCCAATGAAACCACCGGCACCTAATACTAATGCTGTTTTCATAAAAACCTTAATGAGGATTTTTTTGGCGGAAAATTTTTTCCCAAAAGTGGGAATCTAAAGTTCATTTCTGAACTTAGTAACTACTTCTTCTATGTAGTCTATCATAGGATCTGTAATTACAGGGGAACATCCTAAGAAAAATACATTATCTAATACCTTACTAGAGTTAGGATATCTAGCGTATGAATCTATGCCACGATAGGCAGGATGCATGAGAATATTACCTGCAAAATAATTTCTAGTTTGTATCTTATGTTCTTCTAAATATTTCACGAGTTGTACCTTGTTTCCTTCATATACTATAGGTACACCAAACCAAGAAGTTTCGGCATGTTCTTTTTCTTCAATAACCCTCGCACCATCGATCTTAGAGAAGATCTCATGAAGTCGAGTTTTGTTGAGACGACGGATGCGATGTATCTCGTCCTGCTTAGTCAATTGTACAAGACCGATAGACCCCTGCAGATCGGCGGGTTTGAGGTTATATCCTTGAACTCCGAAGACATACTTATGATCGACATCATGGTCGTACCCTTCCAACCAACGATCAAATCTCTGCCCACAGACACCGTTGGACAATTTGTTTTGGGATCCTACACAATAGCATCCACGACCCCACCAAGCAAACGATCTGGCGATCTGGATTATCTCCTCGATATTAGAGGAAACCATACCCCCTTCGATAGTAGAGATATGATGAGCTGGATAGAAAGAACAAGAAGCAGCGACGGAGTGTTTGGTAAGAAACTGACCTCTCCACTTGCTACCGAGGGAGTCACAGTTGTCCGCGATATATTCGAGTCCGTAAACATCCAAAATTTCGAGAAACTTATCGAAGTCGTAGGGATTTCCCAGAACAGGAGAAGAAAAACACGCTCTAGTTCTACTGGTGATCTTGGACTCTAACATCTCAAGATCCCAATTCAAATCTGTATAATCAATATCTACAAATACAGGTTTCAAATTATTCTGTATGATAGGGTTGATTGTGGTAGGGAATCCACAAGCACATACTAATATCTCATCTCCATCTGCCCATCCAAAATATTTTTTGAGTGCAGCAACCATCACAAGATTAGCAGATGAACCACTGTTGACCATGAGGTTATATCTAAAGTCAAACCTTTTACCAAACTGTGATTCAAATTTGTTGACTTCCTCTCCTGCAGGCAACCAATTACCTTTCAGTAAAGTTGTTATTGCAGCAGTTGGTTCTTGCTCATCCCAGTATGGACCAGAGTAATATATGTTACCACCGGGTTTCCAATCCTTGTTGGCAAGATATGGAAATAGATTCTCTCCATCACCTTGTAGTTCTGATATAAAATTTGATACCTTATCTTTTACTGACATAATTCCCTCACTATATCTTTTGTATCAAACAAGGGACTGAATCCCAACTGATCTAACTTGCTTGTGTTCAAATAAAATTTCTGCAATCCTTGTACCACTTTGTGAAACTTTGGTGTATCTATACTAATAAGATTTCCTCTATAATGACACTCTCTCTTTGCTATGTCAAGCATCTCTTTTACAGATGTTTCTTTTCCTGATCCTATATTGTAAATCTCATCTACATTTCCCTCATCCATAACCAATTTGATGGCACGACACACATCAGTCACATGCATGATGTCTCGTGTGTGACTACCATTATCATACATCTTGACATCTCTATGTTCAATCATTTCATTTATCATCCATGTAATTGCATTCTTTTGTTTAGTTGCATTAGTATCTCCATACCCCATGACATTACATAGTCTCAAAATTCTATATCTCATACCATAAGTTTGTGCAAATGATTTGATAAGATCTTCTGCACATTTTTTTGTAATAGAATAAAATCCATTCGGGTTCAGAGGATCATTTTCACTAGCAGGAATATTATCACCTGCACCATATACAAACCATGATGATACAAAGTTGAAAGTAATATCTTCATCTCTACAATGTTCTAAGACTTCGCATAGAACCTTCAAGTTTGTATCCACATCAAGTGTAATCTTATCATGCACATGATAATTATGAGTTGTCGATATCATGTATAAGATATCTTCTGATTTGGGTTTACGTTCTTCCCTAGGAATCACATGCACATCATTATCATAAAGACGTTTGAATTCCCTTCCAACGAAACCACATCCATATAATGAAATCATCTATTCAAATACCATTCAATAGTATGTTGTAAACCTGTGTCAAAATTCATGATCGGTTTCCACCCAGTTTTGTTATACAACTTAGTATAACTCATGGCATATCTTTTATCAACCCCCGGTCTTGCATCTGAAACACCTATTAGATCATGTGATTTACCTAGTATGGTAAGTATTTTTTTGACCACAGTTTCTACATCAAGTTCACAACCACCACCTATGTTATAGGTGTCATTCATAATACCTTGTTCTTCTAGCAACCAGATAGCACGACAATGATCCTCAACGTACAACCAGTCACGAATCAATCTTCCTTTACTATGCATGTAAGTTTTCTTACCTCTCATAGAGTTTATAATAGTGAGAGGTATGAGTTTTTCTAGATGTTGATGTGGTCCGTAGTTATTTGAACAGTTTGTTATAAGATAAGGAAGTCCATATGTATTATGCCATGCCTTCACAAAATAATCTGATGCTGCCTTACTAGCAGAGTATGGATTTCGTGGGTCATATGGTGTGGTCTCTGTAAATATTTCTTCGTCATCATACTCTAGAGAACCATACACCTCATCAGTAGAAACATGATGAAACTTCTCTACCCCCACTTCTAATGCAGCATTCATCAAATTGATAGTTCCTATCACATTTGATTCTAGAAATGGTTTGTAATTCTTGATTGAATTATCTACATGACTCTCAGCAGCAAAATGAAATACTTTGTTTGGTTTATATGTCTTGAATATATGATTGACATGTTTCTCATTTGCAATGTCACACCATACAAATGTTGTCTTGGTATCTCTCTTGATAAATTTTATGTCAGAAGCATATGATAAAGAATCTATGACAACAATCTCATCATCATAAACTCTCTGAACATAATTTACAAAGTTACTTCCTATAAAACCGGCACCACCAGTAATCAGAATCATTATTCAGTCCCGTATTCGTTCATGCACATATATGTATTTTCTTTCTTGATACGACCATAGTCATCTTCAAGTCTAATAATATCATTCTCTTTACATATACCGATCTGCGTTTCGATAATCAACAATCCTTTCTCACCACCCTTTGCTCGATGCTTCATCTCTGTGCCAATATGAAAAGTGTCACCCACTTTACATACAGTTTCCATTCTATTCTGAGTTATAATACCACTTCCCTCCACAATCACCCAGTCCTCTGTCCTCAGATTATGATACTGAAGTGACAGTCTCTGATCAGGTGCTATGTAAAGTCTCTTCACTTTATAGTTATCGTCCTCGACGATGGTTTCATACCACCCCCAAGGACGCTCTCTTCTTACGAACATCATTTTGATTGTACTTGTGCCCAGTCTTGATCGAATAGTTCAAGACCTTTATCAGTGAGTATATGATTATACATCTTCTCAAAAATACTAGGTGGCATTGTGCATATGTTTGCTCCGTTTAGAAAAGAGTCTGTCACATGCTGCACACTTCGTATTGATGCAGAAAGGACCTGTGTCTGAGATCCATGCATACGATATATACTTGCTATCTGATTTATAAGAGCAATACCATTGACTGATTGGTCATCTAATCTACCTACAAATGGAGAAACATAAGTTGCTCCTGCCTTTGATGCTAGAACTGCTTGTGCTGCTGAGAAAACAAGAGTAACATTTACTTTGATCCCATCAAGAGCAAGTGATCTACATGTCCTTAGACCATCTGGTGATAGTGGTACTTTGATAGTGGTAGGATTGATACTAAGTCTTTTACTTTGGAATGCATACTTACTATGCAATCTCCTACCTTCTGCAGTCATAGTCTCCTCGTCACCAACAACTTCCATGCTGATGTCACGGACACCATAGTCTGCTAGTTCTTGGTATACGTCCTCTGGGTCTCTCCCACTCTTTCGGATAAGAGTAGGGTTTGTAGTAACACCGTCAATAAGACCAGTCCCATAATACTTCTTGATTAGATCTGTCTCTGCTGTATCTAGGAAAATCTTCATGCTTCAAAATACTCCTTTAGTACTTGGATTTGCTCATGGTATCTTGAGATCTCATTCAACTCAGTTTCAATAGCACCCATAACATCTGGATGTTCACCTATACCTGTGGGATATGTGAAATAAATTTCTACATTTGCTTTGTGTTTTGCTATCTGTCCTTCTGCATGCTTGATGAGTGAGTTGACGAGACTGTCTCGTAGGTGAATCATAGTACCATATAAACTAAACATATTATAAGACACACGTTTCGAGATGTCAATAAGAATAAATATTTGAGTACAAAAAGTACCTAAACCTGTCTAATTCGGAGGATTACCCTAATGGCACTTACAAAAGACGTTGATGTCGATAAGATAACCGTTCGTGGACCACACAATGTTGTGGAACTAAGAACAGCAACAAGAGTATATGAAGATAATGAAATGCTTTCAATCTCATTCTCCCGTAAACTTGTAGCATGTGGAACTTTAGACGGAAGTGACAACCTAGTAGAAACAGATATCTCAGGATACTCTGCAGTTGTACAGGGTGTTATGAATGCAGTCTGGACAGATACTATCAAGTCACAATACAAAGCACAATTAATCGCTGATAAATCATAATCACATACGAATTATTGTGATCCCCAACCTCACGCGAGTGGGGTTTTTTATTGCTAAATAGAGCTAGCAAATAATCGGTAATTTCATGAAGAAATACTTACCACTTATATTATTGGCAGGATTTAGTTCTCCTGTATTTGCAGATATCACACATAAAATGCAGTCTAGTGTTCAGTTGACCACTAACGCTGCAGCAACACAGGTATCAAGAATCGGTAGTACCTACTCGGTCTCTGGTTCTGGTGTGACCATGGACGTTGGAGGCGGTGGATCTGCTGATGGTGTCGTTGGTGGACTAGGAACATTGACTGACGGAGTTGGTCAAGGATCAATCGCTACAGCGACACAAACAAGTGCAGGCGGTGCATATAGTTTCTCTCAATCATTCATTGAAGGTGATGCAATTGTAACTACAGCACCAAGTTTAGGTGCAGTAAGTGCATATTCTAATCAAACATCAACAGGAGTTGGTACTGGTACTGGTACAGGTACTGTAACTTCAGCACACGTTGTAACAGCAGTTGGTGGTGGATCTGGAACTACATCCATAGGTCAGTTCGTAACCGAATTACAAATCGACTAAGAGGTTATGTTAACATATGAAACTTCTTCGTGCGATAGTTGTGGGTGCAATTGCCCTTGCGACTGCACCGACTGCCCTGAATGCAGTCCCTGTAGTACCTAATTTTACACAGGGATCGATGACCTCACACACGGAAACGACTTCGACCGTGAGTGAGACCATTAATTCTATGGATTATAACACTGGGTACCAATACTCGGTATCGGGTGTTAACGTACAGCACGATGGTACTGGTATAACACCGGATACTGGTACCGAACAAGTAACAAACAATGGTGTGACTTCAACATGGACAAACTTGAACACTTCACAAAAACCCAATTGGACACTAACAACTCCCGGAGCAGCGTTTCAATTCACCGAGACGTACAAAGCCCCCGGTCTTTCGACTCATACTGTAATACAAAGAACCACCACAATCCAAAGCGTAACCGATACAACAAGTATATTCAGTCAATAATTGCAACACTTAGTGCTATAACAATACCTTATACTGTAACTCCATCCTATGCATCTGATATAGGAGGGGTTTCTGCTACTGCAAACCCAGTCGCCAACTCCAGTGGGTCAGTGACCAATCAGGCAATACAGGTTTTACAAGGTCCTTATATGACTAACACTTATGGTGATGGTATATCTTGTCAAGTTCCTACCATGAACGTTACACCATACGTCACCAGAACGGGATCGTGGATGGATCCTTACGAAGATTATTGGATGGATCCTGTGTACAACAATCTAGATGCCAATGATGACTCGGTTCCAGACAACCCCGGAGAAATTTTATTCTATAAACCAACAAGAACAGGACAGAAATCAAATCAAAATATAAACCTAGGGTTCTCTGCAACCATGAGTTTCTCATTGAATAGGGATGCCCAAAGAAAGTGTCAGGAAGCAGCAACATTACATAATGAATATCGTTCACAATTGACTGCCAATAAACGATTAGACTTTGAACTTGCTAGACTAAAAAACTGTGGAGAACTAATCAAGGCAGGCATCAAGTTTCATCCAAACTCACCTTATGCTAGTATATGTGCCGACGTTGTTGTAATGGGTGTGAATACTATAAAAGACCACTCACATTCAATACCCGTAGTTCCTACTGGTAATGCTAATGATCTAAAGGAAGTATCTATTGGGACTTCTTCTTCTTCGGACGTTTCAAAGGAGTAAGACCTTTCTTTTCTCTGTACTTATTAGTTTGTATTTCTGACAACGATAGTTTAGGAGGTTGTTTACCAAATGCCTTCTGAACTTTTTTTGTTAATGCTTTGATCGCAGGTTTAATAACTCTTAATAATAAAGGTGTTGCTGCTGCAGTAGCGGTTGCTATCACTGCTATAGATGCAGTTGTGCTTACCTCGGCGGGAGTAGGTAGATACTCTTCAACCCAAGTTGGAGGTGGTTCTTCGGTGTTGGTAACCTCTTCAGATCCAGTCGTCGTTGGGATCTCAGGTATTGCAGGAGTTTCAAGGTCTGGTTGCTCCGTGTTCGCTACTGGTGGAGGTGGTGCCTCCTGTACTATTATCAGATCCTCTGGTGTATATTCAATAGGATTGAATGATGGCATACTACCATCACAAAAAGT
>Ga0209232_1000520_pt1 | contig 23363 bp, 16 predicted proteins | sample ETNvirenome_2_60_FD_184066 | JGI IMG/M metagenome (GOLD analysis project Ga0209232, IMG submission 184066) | Marine viral communities from the Pacific Ocean - ETNP_2_60 (SPAdes) (version 2) | ecosystem: Environmental > Aquatic > Marine > Oceanic | place: Pacific Ocean | collected 2013-06-22
GGGTCTTTAACGGACGCACAGACTGTTGCGAACTATCCTCTAGGTGTATATGCAGATTCAACTACCTCTGTATATGATGCTAGTTTTATATCAGGTGCTGTCGATCAGGTCAATTATACATATAGAAAACTTGGTGGTGATATTCTTGATGTTGAATTGACACAAAAGAATGTGTTTGCTGCATATGAAGAATCAGTTCTAGAGTATTCTTATATACTTAACATCCACCAGGCAAAAAATTCACTTGGAAGTGCTCTTGGTGGCCCTACAGGTTCGTTTGATAATGATGGACAATTATCAGGTTCTGAGGTTCTATCAGATCTTGGGTTAAGACTTCCTAGATTTAATTATGGTTATGCTAAAATGGTTGGAGACCGAACTTCAATTGAAACTGGTATCGGTGGCGTTTCACCAATCTACTCAGCATCAATAGATTTAACCAGCGGAAAACAAGATTATGATCTAGACAATATCATTAGAACAACAGAAACAACAGCGAGCACAGATGAGAGTTTAATTGATTTTGCCGGTTTTAGTAATAATGATGATTTTACAATTACTGTCCCAGCCGCAGTTAATGGCACTGGCACCGCCATTACAATTAGATTGACCGGTGGCGATGCGACGGGAGAAGTTTCAACAGCAGCTAGTGTTGTAGCAATTGGCGTCAGTTCAGGCCCCAGTGCTGGCACAGTTGCCGAAACTGTTGTTGATGCAATCAACGGATTCTTTGGAACCGGTGGGACATATAATCACAGCTTTGCTTCTGCTAATGAGGGTGTTAATACTGGTGTTCCTGGTGTTATTGCCACTCTTGTCTCATCAACTAAAATTAAATTAACTTCTAGTGTTGCTGGCACAGATGGTAATGATATTACAATCACAGCAGGAACTGGTGATGCTGCAACTACCGGTACCGCATCTGGCGGCGCTACCAATCAATATTTCGGTCCAGATTTAAGAAACCACGCAAATGATAGAATTATGGTTCGAAGAGTTTATTTTAAAACCCCACACTCCATGTGGAGGTTTTATGGATATTATGGTGGATTAAACTCTGTTGGCAACTTATCAACATACGGCATGTTTGCCGATGATTCAACATTTGAAGTTGTGCCACCTTGGCAAAATAAAATGCAGGCGATGGCTTATGAAGATGCCATCTATACAAGAAACTCTCACTACTCTTATGAGATAAAGAATAACAATTTAAGAATACACCCTAGACCAGTATCAGGTAGCCCCTCTAAGATGTATGTGGAGTTTTCAGTAGAGGTTGGCGCTTTTGATACCGTGTCAGGTTCCCTGGATAATGGAGCAAGGACTGGTATTAACAATATGAATACGCTTCCTTTTACAAACTTACCATATAAAAAGATTAATGCTATTGGTAAGCAATGGATTCGTAGATTTGCTTTATCACTAACAAAAGAGATGCTCGGTCAGGTTAGAGGCAAGTTTGCAACGGTGCCAATTCCCGGTGAGTCGGTTACTTTAAATGCTTCTGATTTGTTATCGCAGGCGAAGGAAGAGCAAGAAAAGTTAAGAGAAGAACTTAAAACTGTCCTTGATGAGATGACTTATCAAAAACTTGCCGAGCAAGAAGCAACAATGGCCAAGTCTGTAAGTGAGACTTTCCAAACAGTTCCTAACTTTATTTTCACGGGGTAATATGAGTGGCAAGAGATGAAACAAAAAAATGGTCACAACCTAGCCAACCACCTCCTCCATTATTTCTTGGAAAGAAGGAGAAGGACCTGGTTAAGCAGGTTAATGATGAACTTATCGAAAGAGTCATTGGCCAGCCCGTATTGTATTATCCAATCAGCTTAGAACACACAAACTTTCATCCTTTATATGGCGAGGCAATTGAGAAGGTATTCCTTCCACCTGTCCGAGTGTATGCCCTCGTTGAGTGGCAATCATTTGAGACAGAGTTCCAAAAGTATGGTATTGATCGTAAATCAGAGATAACGGTACATTTTCATAAACGTCGTCTAACAGAAGACCAAGACTTATTTGTTCGTGTTGGTGACTTTGTTAATTATGGCGGTATCTTTTATGAGATTGTGACTTTGGCAGAGCCAAAACAATTATTTGGTCAAGTTGATGATAGATTGGAAATCTCGGCTAAGTGTATAAGAGCGAGAAAGGGGCTATTCGATGGGAACTAATAAAATTACAGATAGAAGAGAGAGTAACATTATTAGACCATCAGCACAAAACTATCCACCTCTTAGATCTAGAGACACTCGACCTTCTTATGGCCATACAGAGATTGATGATACTTCCATTATCAAAGAGAAGATATTAACACCATCGACACTGGAAACAATAGACTTGGCGATGTACGAGTTTATTAACGATAGTCTTGACTTATTTACTACAACAAATGAAGATAGAAAAAAGGTTCCAGTTATTTGGGTGTCAGCCGAGAGAGCTTTTCAAGTTAAGAATGACCCTGAACTTCGTGATTCTAATGAGGCAGTAAAGCTTCCTGTTATTTCTATTGAGAGAAAGAATGTCGAAAAGGGTCTAGATGTTAATAAAAGAATGTTTGGTAATATGCCTGCTTACCCTGATGCGAGAGGTGGTTCAATTGTTGTTGCAAGAAAAATCAATCAAGACAAAACTGCCAACTTTCAAAACGCCATGGCAGACAGAAAACATAAACAAATGAACTTTCCAAGAAAGAATGACAAAAAAGTTGTTTATCAGACAGTTACAATTCCAATGCCAGTATATGTTCTTAATACCTATGCTGTTACATTAAGAACAGAATATCAACAACATATGAATGAGTTATTAACTCCATTTGTTACAACACCAGGCACAATAAACCAAGTTATACTTAGGCACGAAGACCATCAGTATTCAGCATTAATTGATGGTGGTTTTACCTTTAATAACAACCTTGATAACCTAGCAGAAGAGGAGCGAACTTTTGAAACCGCCATTGAATTTAAGGTGTATGGTTACCTTATCGGAGAGGGTGACAATCAAAAGACTCCAAAGATTGTTGTAAGAGAAAATGCAGTTGAGGTCAAAATAGGCAGAGAACAGGTCATTTTAGGTGACATTAATCAGAATTTGAACCAATCCTTTTATAGGGAATGATTTGGATTTTCATTTCAACTCTTACTATTTATTAGAGAATCATTGCCTTTATATGTTCATGAAAGGAGAATATCAGAATGTCAGTAAAGAAGTTTAAGTTCGTTTCACCCGGTATCTTTGTAGATGAAATTGATAATTCAGGAGTTCCCGCTATCCCTGATGCGATTGGACCAGTCGTTATTGGTCGTGCGGAAAAAGGCCCTGCCTTGCTTCCAACAACAGTGGATTCGTTTTCTGAATTTGTTGATGTTTTTGGTCTTCCAGTTGGTGGTGGCTTGGGTGGCGATGTTTGGAGAAATGGCAACTTTACCTCTCCCATGTATGGAACATATGCAGCACAAGCTTGGCTTAAGAACAACTCTCCTTTGACCTATGTTCGTCTTCTTGGTGATGAACACCCTGACTCGGGTGCAACAAGAGCACTAGGCGCTGCTGGCTGGATTGCTGGTGCTGGTACCACGAGCGCAACAATTGCCGATAATGATGGAGCATATGGGTTATTTATTATTCCATCGGCTTCTGTGGCAACCAATGCTACTGGAACATTGGCCGCTGTGTTTTATACAGATGGTGCTGTTGTTCGCTTAAGTGGTTCTGCTTATGCTCCCTTGAGTCTTGGCGCTAGCATTAAAGGCACTATCAATAAAATTGAAAGAAATGGAGCCGGTCTGCCGGTTTATAACTCTGGCGCTGATTTTGAATTTACTCTAGAGATTTCTGATACCGACATCGCTACCAATACCGGTGTTGATAAACACGTAATTAACTTTAATAAAGATTCTTCAAAATATATCCGTAAAGTCTTAAACACTAGCCCTGTTTTGACAAACTCTAATATTGTTGCGAGCGCCAATCAAAAGAAATATTGGCTTGGTGAGACTTTTGATAAATTCCTCACGAGTGGCGAAACAAATAAGAGCACAGGAAAAACCCCCGTAGTAAGAGCAGCAACAAGCGAAAATTTAATTGATTTTGCCGGTTTCAGTAATAATGATGATTTTACGATTACAGTTCCGGCCTCAATTGGAGGAACAGGTACCGCCATAACAATTAGATTAACTGGTGCCGATGCGACAGGAGCAGCTTCAACAACATCTACTGTTGTGGCGGTTGGTGTTAGCTCAACCCCCAGTGCTGGCACAGTTGCAGAAACTGTTGTTGACGCGATTAATGGTTTTTTTGGCTCTGGCGGGGCTTACAATCATGCTTTTGCTTCTGCGAACAGCGGCGTTAATACCGGTGTTCCTGGTGTTTCTGCTACTCTCGTATCATCAACCAAGATTAAGCTAACTGCTGATGTAGGGGGCGCTGACGGTAACAGCATCGCCATCGCAGCAGGAACTGGTGATGCCGCAACTGCTGGCAATGCTACTGGTGGTGTTGGAGACTCTACAACACCTGCATCTCATGCTGGTTTTGCTGGCATGTCTTCGGCTGCGGCAAGAGATTGTTTTGGTTTCATCGCTGCCCTAGAAACACATACTAGTGCCAAAAACTGGTCGGATCACCTTGAAGGAATGGCGGCTTCTTCAACCGGTTGGATTTTCTCTCAGCATCTGGCTGCACATACAAATACATTCCACCCAGATCCAACCAAGTCCTTTACTGTTCCCTTGTTTAAACTCCACTCTCATACTGGTGGTGAGTGGAATCAAAACAATATTAAGATCTCTATTCAGGATATTAAGATTTCTAAAAATAGCACAACTGACTATGGCACATTTACTGTTGTTATTCGCCAGATTAGAGATAATGACGGCTCGCCAAGAGTGCTTGAACAGTTTAGTAATGTAAATCTTAACCCTAATTCCTTAGACTATATCGCTCGTCGTATCGGTGATAGATATTATACCTGGAATGAAGACAAAAACAAATATATTGAAAAGGGTGATTATGCTAACCGCTCTGCCTATGTTTATGTTGAAGTTGATACTGACGTAGCAAATAACGCTGTTGATGCGCGCTATGTTCCCTTCGGCTTTGAAGGCCCTCAAAGGCCAAAACCCTTTACCTTTGTATCTGGAACTGCGGCTAACGCTCACGGTATTAAGGCTTTCGGGCATGTTGCGAGACAAGATACTGATATCTTCGGTAATAGTTGTGCCGCTAACGATACAGCGATTGCCCAAGCGATGAATCCAGGGGCTGTAACTGGGTTTGGCATAGCTGGTATGATTGGCCCTGATAAAACAACCACAAACGATGGTTTAAAGGAAGGAGCATTCCTTACCTATATGGCAGCAGATCTTACTGCTTCGGTTGTATTCCCAACCTTTGCCTTAAGATCTGGCTCTGTTGATCCATCACTTTCGTCTGGTCGTTTTGCTTACTTTGGATTTGATTCTCGTAGAAGCAACTCCTCAACTAGATTTGAAGAGAGCAACGTTGATATTGCCCGTAAGTTAGCACCAGACTTTGATAGCACTAGTAACACCGAAACAGCGTTCTATTTCACACTTGATGATTTGATTAGCAGCGAGGGTGCTTATATGTATAAGTCAGGCTCGTATGCTAACACCGAGTCGGTCACAGCTAAGGCAAACAGCTATGTTAATATCTTAGACCCAGCTAGTGACGCTAGTCCTTCTTACGCTGTCAAGGGATTTACTGTTCCTCTGGCTGGTGGTTTTGATGGATTAGATATTACCGAGAGCGATCCTTTTAATAATGCTTCTGGTTTTGCTCGCTATGATGCTGATGAAATGAAAAACTACGCTTACTACTCAGTTAAGAAAGCTATTAACACAGTTTCAGACGCTGAGCAAGTTGAAGTTAATCTCGCAACAGTTCCTGGTGTCACTAATGAGGCTCTTACAGCTCACCTGATTAACACTTGTGAGAGTAGGGGAGACACCCTAGCCATTATTGATCTTAAGGGTGGATATACCCCAATTGCCGAGGATGGTGGCACGCTCGTTAGTGCCGGCACATATGGCAGTGTTAAAGAAACAGTAGACGCCATGCTTGACCGTGGGCTTAACTCCAGCTATGGATGTGCCTTCTACCCCTGGGTTCAGATTAGAGATGCGATTAATGACCAGATTGTTTGGGTTCCACCTTCAGTCGTTGCCTTGGGAACGTTCTCAAGCAGCGAAAGAAAGAGCGCACCTTGGTTTGCCCCTGCTGGATTCACTAGAGGTGGGTTGTCTGAGGGCTCTGCTGGTATCCCTGTCCTGAGTGTTCGTGAGAAACTTACCTCCGAAGACAGAGATAGTCTCTATGAGAACAACATCAACCCGATTGCATCGTTCCCAGCAGAGGGTATCGTAATCTTCGGTCAGAAGACATTACAACTAACGCAATCTGCTCTTGATAGAATTAATGTGAGAAGACTTCTCATCTTTGTCAAGAAAGAGATTTCAAGAATTGCCGCTACAACCCTGTTTGAGCCGAATGTGGAGCAAACTTGGGCTGGCTTTACCGGTCGTGTGATTCCCTTCCTAGAGAAGGTGTCCTCTGGTGGTGGCTTATCTGCTTTCAAGGTCGTGCTGGATGAAACAACCACCACACCTGACCTTGTTGATAGAAACATCATGTATGCGAAGATCTTCTTGAAGCCTGCTAAGGCGATTGAGTTTATCGCACTTGACTTCGTTGTCACGAATTCAGGAGCGGCTTTCGAGGATTAATTTTAAATTTCAAGCACTGGGTACTATTTATTAGTGCCTAGTGCGAAGTACAGGAGAAGAAATGAATGGCAAGTCCAGTTAAAGGAAATACAAATTTTGAATTTTGGTCATCTAACACCGTTGAGCCAAAAAGAGCTTTTAAGTTTATGGTTACAATCCCAGGATTCCAGCCATTTCTTGTTGCTAAAGCAGACAGACCTTCTGTCACAATCGGTGAGACCCCTCACAAGTTTTTAAACCACACATTCTATTATCCAGGTGTTGCTACTTGGAATGATGTTAAAATTACGTTTGTTGATCCCGGCAACGGACAAGAGCCTAACCAAGACGCCACACTTCTCCTTTACAATAAGCTTCTTGAGATGGGCTATAGAACCCCTGAATTTGGATTTACTGGTCCTAACGATCTTTCTAAAAATGTTATTTCCAAAGGTCTTTCAACTACGGCCTTTAATGAAATTCAAATTCAAACTTTAACACACGGACGACAAATCACAGGCATTAATAATCAAACAACTGTCGGTGAGAAGTTTATTCTCAAAAACGCTTGGCCAAAAGAAATAAATTTTGGTTCTTTTGATTATAATGGTGAAGATTTGCTCCAACTTGAAGTAACATTTAAGTATGATTTTGCACATCTTAAGAATAAGGGTGGTACACTCGTACAAGACATGTAATTAGACTAAAAGAGGTATAAATGTCAGCTAGAAATAACCAGGAGAGAACGGGGGCTAAGCCCTCTGTTCCATCTCCTGTTAATAATTTAGATTTTACACAACAGCAGAACTTTTCATTTCCAAAACCAACAGAATTTGTTGAATTACCCTCACAAGGGCTTCTTTATCCAGAAGATCATCCACTCCACGGGGTAGAATCAGTTGAGATTCGCTTTATGACGGCGAAAGATGAGGATACACTATCTTCACAAGCATTAATCCGAAAAGGCATAGCCTTGGATCGTCTTATTCAAGATATTCTTGTTGATAAAAGAATTAAGGTTGAGGATCTTCTTGTGTGTGATAAAAATGCAATCATTATTAGAACACGCATTACAGGCTATGGCGAAGAGTATAAGACAAAAGTTACATGCCCAGCGTGCTCAAGTGGTGTTACTTATACGTTCAATCTTGGTGATGTGGATACCATCACCACTAGTGATCTCAAAGAAGCTGGTTTAGATTTTTGTCCAAAAGGAACGTTTAGTATTGAGCTGCCTAAATCAAAAGTTACTGTTAAAGCTAGGCTAATGACTGGTCGTGATGAAAAACGATTGATTCAGGCTGCTAAAAAGTCTAAAAACAAAGATGCTGTTGATAGAACTTTAACAAACCAGTTAAAAACAATTATTCAAGAAGTTCAAGGAAAAACCGAAAAGCCAATTATTAATCACTTTGTTGATACGATGCCTGCTATTGATTCAAGGCATCTTAGAAGTTATTATGCAGCTAGAATTCCCAGGGTTGATTTGACAAGAGAGTTCGTGTGCGAAGAATGTGGGCACGGCGCAGACCTGGAGGTGCCACTTTCTGTGGACTTTTTTTGGCCTAGGGAATGAATATATACAAGCGGTTTATGAACAGATCTTCTTGCTGCAATACCACGGTAGCTGGAGCTTCACAGAAGCATATAACCTACCAGTTCTTATTCGGGGCTGGTATTTAAACCGACTGAGAGAGCAAATAGAAAAAGAAGCTGAACAGATAGAACAAGCAAAGTCTGGTCGATGACCGCTACTAATGTTTTATTTTCCTTTAGGAAAACTATTTACTACGTTGGAGGCTTGTTATGCTTAATGAAGAAAAAATTGTTCAACCCGAAATTAACTTCGGGGATACTTTAAATGAATCCTGGCTGGGTATGTTCGGCTATTGGACCAAAGTAATTCTATCACGTATGTTTGGTGGAAGCGCTATTGGTGTATCTGTTAAAGGAACACCGGCACAGGTGAATTCGTTTGCTAGTGCGCTTTCCAAGGAAAAGAAATACTTGGAAAGTTTTATGAAGCACGGATTGAATAATCCGCAAACTTATAAATCAAAAGCTAAGCTTGATGTAGCCACAAAAAACTTTGAACGAAACACCGGCATTAAATGGCCATTTAAATAGGGATAAATTATTGTGGCAAATGGACCCCAAGACTTAAAAGATAGACTCGACGCAATAAACAAAAGAACGAATGCTGAAATTCGTTTAAATGAAGTGCTTGGTCAAAGAACCAATCTTGTTGCTAGCGAGCTAAAGGGCTTTGCTGAGCAAAGAGAACAGCTTGAAAGACAGCTTACCATCTTGACTAATATAACAGCTGCCCGAGAAGAACTGGATAAGATGACCGATGAAGAGCAGAAAAAAAATAAAGAACGAGTTGCGCTTCTTGAAAAATTTAAAGGACTCACAGAAAAGCAGATAGAAGCAGAAAAGAAAAGACTAAAAATACAATATGATTATGTGAAAGCCAGAGAAAAAGAACGAGAAGTTGGACTGGCTATTAGTCAAAATCTTTTACAGTCGGTTGGAGTATCAAACCAGTGGAAAAATACGACAATGGGAATAGCTGTTGCCGCCAAACAAACCGGTGCTAGCTTTGCCGAAATAGCAAAAAATGCTATGAGAGCAACTTTTTCTGCTGAGACTCTTGATAATGTAATTGGTTCAACTTTAATGAAGATTACAGAATCAACCAAGAGTTTGATATTGGCTGTTGATTCTTCTATGGCATCATTCAACAGGATGTTTGGTACGGCAGGTCGTTTGAACAGCGAAATGTTCCAACTAAGCATTAACGCAAACCAATCAGGGATTTTGTTTTCTGAGAACATGGAGATAATGCAGGGATTAGCTGGTACATTTGATATGTTTAATGTGATTTCGACAGCAGCAAGAAAGTCTTTGACTGAAACAGCACAACAGATGTATATATTTGGTGTTGAATCACAAACTTCTGGTAAGTTGTTTAATGTATTGGCTAAGTCTTTGGGAGAAGGTTCAAGTCAAATCCAACAGACTGCCACAGGAATTATGGAATTTGCTTTATCAATTGGCGCAGCACCGGAAGAAATGGTCCAGTCATTTACCAAACTAATTCCTGAGTTTGTGAGATACGGAACTCGGGCCAAAGATGTCTTTGGGGCAGTTGCCAAACAGGCTAAAGCACTTGGTACAGAGATAGAAACATTAATTGGAATATCTCAAAAGTTTGACACATTTGAAGATGCTGGCACGACTGCTGGTAAATTAATGGGTATCTTGGGTCAGCCGGTTGATGTTATGGGACTAATGGAGATGGACCCGGAAGAGAAAATTCGCTCAATTATTGGAATGATTGAAGAATCAGGCATGCAGGCTGAACTCCTTAATAACAAGTTTGGTTTGCTTGCAATAGGTGATGTACTAGGCATATCAGCAGATGAAGCAGCAAAATTAGTTAGAGTTGGTATTTCCGGCTATAACGAGCTTCTTGCTAAACAAAAACAAGAGGCAATTAATGAAGAAAAAAGAGCTGAGCAGTTAAAAGCAGCGCAATCTATAGTTCAAAAATTCCAGCAAATGATACAAGAATTTGCTATTGAAAATGAAGATGCTATTTTGGGCTTGATTGACGGAATAAAAGGGTTTCTTCAGGGAATTATTGATGTGGCTGGTTATCTTAAAGGGGCATTTTTGCCCACTATTCTGGGCGTGTTGTTTGCACTTAAAATATTTGCCATGCGATGGACAGCTGTTAGTAAGGGCGCAGCCGCAAGTAATGCCGCCTTAAAAGGAGCAGGAAGCGCAGCCGCCTTTGCTGGTGTGAAAATGGCTTTAGTTGGTGGTGCAATTGCCTTAGCTTCAATTGGATTGGTCGCACTTATAGGATCCCTCAAAGATTTAACTGGTGAGCAGCTTGAAAAAGTGGCAATTGGCTTTGGAGTAATAGCCGGCTCTGTTTTGTTATTAGCCGGTGCGATGGCTCTATTGGCAAAAAGTACAACTCTGGGGATTATAGCTTTTGGCGCAATTGCTTTAGGATTGGCTGCGATTGCTTTTTCTTTAAATCTTATCAAGACAGAGGATTTGATCGCAGTTGGTAATGTGTTTGCTGGTTTAGGTGCTTTAGCTATGGCTGGTGGTAGTACTGGTAATGTTAGTAGTGCGATGGATGTGGTCTTAGATAAAGTGGATAATATGAAAAGTGATACGCTTGATAAGTTTAAAGCAGCTGCTGGTAGCAAAACTAATGCTAATTTTTCACCAAATCTTGTCGGTGGCGGCGGTGGAAAACAGCAAGTGGTATTAGAACTTAAATTAGATCAAGAACAGACAAGATTTATAAATGGCTATATAAGAAAAGCATCAGGAAGAAAAGAATCAATTGGTGGTTAGCAATTAAGGAAAATAATTTATGTCCGCTCGTAGAGAAAGAAAAATGATAATTGATGCGTTTAATCAACCTGATTATTCAACCGGATTAATGGGGCTAACGGATGAAAACCCTCACATTCAAGAAGGTGGCTTAAAAAAAGGTGGCACTTATCTTGAATTTTATCATATTGCTACAAAAAGATCTGCTGTCTTTAAAGCGTTCTTAGTGAGTCTTAGCGATAGCTTTAATGCTAGCTTTAAACAAGAATCAGCTTTTGGCAGAAGCGACCCTTATCATCTACATGAAGGTAATTCACGTTCAATAAATGTTGGTTTTCAAGTCCCAGCGTTTGATGTTGTTGAAGCTGAAAACAATTTGGCTAAAATTTCTTTATTAAGTTCGATGCTGTATCCGGTTTATGAAGAAGCCGCCACAGGAACAAGCGCGCTTCAACTTAGGTCTCCTCCAATTATTAGAATTAAGTTTGCTAATTTAATTTCTAACACTTTAAATCCAGGGGGTGGAGCAAAAACGTCAGGTTTGGCGGTCATTATAAATAACTTTGCTGTAAATCCAAATACAGAGCCAGGATTTTTTGTTGTGCCTAGTCCTAGTGGCGATACTTTATTTCCAAAGTTATTTGATTTATCTTTGGATATGTCTGTTATTCACGAACATACAGTTGGACATCATACAGATTCAAAAACAGTTTTAGAAGGTATGGCAAATTATCCATATGGAACGGCAAGGACTAGCGCCAGGACATTGAAAGAATTTATTCAAGAAAAAAGAGCAGAAGCTGTGGATCAAGCGCTGGGTGAGACAAGGGCAGCTGTTGTAGGTCAAGTGGCAGGTTTAACAGCAGCCGCAGCCGCAGCAATACCAGGGGCATCAGCGGCTGTTGTAGTAGCTACCAACGCAGCATACGACAAATTAGAAGATGATAGAGCCTTTGGCGGTAATGGTAATGACCCTACGAACACCACAAAGAGAACTCAGGAAATACTTAAAGGATAATAATATGGCAGAAGATAGATATATCGATAGAGGAATAAGAAACAATTCCCACCCTATGTATAAAACACTTTTTTTTAACCGAGGGGTGAATTTTATTTCTCATCACCAAACACCAGATTTTGATTATCCCGATGATTTGTTATTAGCAGAGCTAAGTATAAAAGAAGAAGTTTGGAAAACAGGTGATCGTATGTTCAAATACGCTCATACGGAATATGGCGATGTTAATTATTGGTGGATTATAGCATTTTTTAATAAAAAACCAACTGATAGCCATTTTGAACTAGGTGATGTGGTATATATTCCACATCCACTTGAATCAGTTTTAGAATTTTTGGAAGTGTGAGAGGTTAAATAACACATATGTCAAAGGGAATATTAGCCGACACCAAATTAATTGAGTATGCTCAAATTGAAGAAAAACTTTTGCCTGACTTTTTAATGGAGTTTAGGAAAGTTATTCTTTTATCTAATTCTGAGGAGGCTAGGGAATTAGCCAATAAACTTACAGAACTTAATACTAAGTTAGGTAGAGCAATATCAACAGGCTCGCCCAACAGAAGTAGCATAGAACAGGAAATTGCGCGAGTTAGAGAGAAATTATCTATTGGTGGTGTGGCTTCAAAAGAGCATGAATTTCACGAATTTTGTAAAAGAGAATTAAAAGATTTTAATGACTTTGCTCAAACAATAAAAGAACGGGGCGGGCCACGCACAGGAATTACAATACTCAAAAAACGTGAAACGATGAGGCAAAAAATTATACGAGAGTATGTTATGCAGTTTGTTCTCAGAGATTCAGAAAGAAGAAAAAAGCTACGTGATGAAGTAATAAGTTTAAATAACATAAATGATAAGGATACTATTGAACTAACAAATATTACTTCTTCGGATCGAAGCGTTTTTGAAAAAGACTCTAGGTATGAAGGCACAGAAAGTGGGAATTGGGCAGATTATATTGCTAGCGACGGTGGCTCTTTCAGTTGGCAGTATTTTTCTTCATATATCGTTCGATTTGCTAAGGGGGTAAATCCATATCAGCAGCCGATATTTACCCTTGCCAAGCAAGAAGACGACTCAAACAAAAACTCATCCAGCTTTACTCCCGATCCCTATATTTCGTTAGGGAAAGATGGAAACGGACCATTAATTAAATTTACAACAGCCGGTGCGCGGAGGGCTTTAGTCGCAGCAGGGTATCTAGATAGAGGTAGTGGTGATACAAGTGGAGAATATCTAGTAAGAGAGTTTGAAAATAAAAAAATTCCTGGTGTCATCAATGGCCGCTCCACTATGACCCTAGATAAAGGAGTCTTTGTACGAGATGGCGCAGCTACGTTTTTTCCAGTTCTTGGGGCAGACACAGCTGCACCTGATGTGAATAGGTTTATACCCTTTTCTGGTTATGAACAAAACCCTGTAGGCTCAGCTGGTGGTCGAACGCTTAGTATAGGACTTCCAACAGTTAATTTGGACAGTAGATTAGAGGCACTGTACGAAACTATTATAGGTAAAACTGCCGATCCTGGTTTTTTACCCTCGGTAATTCAAAACCCTCAAAATGAACAACTTTTCGGAACATACTCTAATATAACAAGCATTCCACAAAATGCTCCGCTAGCAAACTCAGATTTAATGATTATATCAGCTCGCACAAGTAATAATACTAAACCCAAAGAAGCAGAAATTTTAACAGCACAAGAGGTTAGTGACACATTATTAGCTTATTTTATATTAAATAATTTTACAATTGGGTATTTTTACGGTGGGCAAACTGCGAATGGCAGTGGTGTTGAAGATTTTAGCACGGCTAGCCGCCTATTTGAAGCAGGGGACTCAATTGAAAGATCTGGTGCGGGTAAAGATATTAATACTGAAGGCACGGTACCCCTTCTAGGTAGTGATCCGGTTATTAACCCTGCGGGAATTGTAACACCAGCTGCTCTTTCCGGCGCAGGGGTTGGTTTTGATATTGATCTTGATATTGGAGAAGTAAATTTAGATGAAAAAAATCAAGAGCTTAAGGAGGCAGGTGTTCTTGAAAAGCTTAAAGAAAGAATTATTGCGAGAACCTTTAGGGAGCAGTGTTTCTTGCTTGACCATTATCGCCAGTTGGTTCCGTATATACAAAATGAAAGACGCAAGGTAGAAAATAAACTAAAAAGAAAGGTAGATAAAAAAGCAAAACAATTAACTAAAGGCAAATCTAACGAGGCAGAGGCATTTGCCCAAGCGGCTGGTTCTTTTTATCCATATTTTACCGCAATTGATCCAAACCCAGCGAAGGTTGCTAATAGAATTTCAAGTATAGAAAATTTACAGCCTCTTCTTGAAGCCAAAGTTTCACAATTTTCTTTTCTTGTCCCAAGGGTAAGAATCTATAAGCTTATTAAAAAAAGAGATTTTTTAAAACTTGTTAGTGGTATTGACAGCGGGATTGAAGGGTCAATTAGACAATTAATGGCTCAAAAGAGGCAATTTAAAAATAAAAAACCACATGAGTTTGTTGAAATTGAAATTCCGTTTAAGGCTGCTCCTGATAGCATAGACATTAATGAAATGTTTTTAAATTCAAAACCTAGAGCAGATGGAGTAGGACTTCGTAGCATAAACTTTAATTTTATTGGTAAAAACAATTTTGAAGTTGATAAAAATATTGAATGTAATATGAGCCTTTTTTTTAGAAATTTAGAGGATCTAACTGGTGGGACTAGTGCTGTACGTTTTATTGATTTGATTTTATTTGGATTAAGTAAAAATCGCCCTCAAGTTAATGAATTTAATCAGAGAGTAGATTATTTTAGTCCCGACGATTATCGCATGAGGGCGGTATTTGGTTGGGAGATCCCCTCGGATAAGATGAGTGATGAAATTTTAAAGGGTGCCCAAGGGAAAAAACTCAAAAAAATATTAAAGAAAAATGTTCTTTCCTTGGAGTTGTTTTTATCTAAACATAAAGTTAATTTTTCACAAGATGGTAGTGGAACCGTTGATATAGATTTTGTGGCTGCTCTTCAAGCAGAGCATAATAAAATAGAAAGAGACTTACTAAAATTAAAATCAAAAACATTTAAAAATAGACATTCTAGCGTTGCAGCTGCGCGACGAAATGTAGAAAATCACGAAAGCATACTTTCCAACAGAAGAGAACGGTATGGCGCACTAAAAGAAAGGCATGCCGAAGTTATTAAAGATAAAGGTGGCACGAATCTTCTTGAGGATGTTGGCCTTTTGGCAGCTGATCTTTTAGGTATTGGGGATGGTGTTAGGGAACTAGCCGCTGACAGGTCCGATGGCGGAATGGAAGCAGATTGGGTGATCAATCAAAAACTAATGGTGGCAAATAATGATATTGATCAATTAGAAAAACAACTAAAGAATGCTAGAAAAACCTTAAACTTTCTTGAAAAGTCACAAAAAATTGAATCGTACAGCGCATTTATTAAAAGATTATATCGTCAAGCGATGTTCTATTTTGATTTGCCGGAAGGAAATAAGAGAATTGCCGATTCTATCGTTGGTATTACTTCAAGAAGAACTATGGTTGAAAGTAGTTCATACGCAGCCGAGATGCGTCTTAAAATTCCTTTAATATCAGGTCTCACTAGTAGGATTAAAAGTCTTAACGAAGATAAAGTTCTTATGGAGAGGTTGCGTATACAAATTTTGGGTGGTGGCGTAGATAAAAAGCTTGGTGCTATAGCACTTGAACTAAGTAAAAATGATACTGACGACGGAGGAAAATTATTATATAAATATAAAGAAGGTGAGTTAGAAGATCTTTCTTATTTAGATACTCTTGGCAGAGAGAATAAAAAAGAGGCAACTATTGACCCCACAGTTCGACGTATTTATTTTACTTACATCGGAGAAGTGTTGTTGGCAGGGTTTTCACTTTTTCAAGAAACATTTGATCCAAACGTTCTTAGAAACCACCCTGATGATAAAATTAGATATTTGTTCGGAACTGTTCCTTTCTACGATGTAAGCGCAGAAAAGCCTGTTATCATTAATATGGTGGATATTCCGATAACACTTAACGCCGTTCAGAGATTTTGGTTTGATAAGGTTATACGTTCCAGTAGGACATCGTATAAGTTAAACGAGTTTATCAGAGATGTTGTGAATGATTTAATCATTCCTTATTTTGGTCCAGATTGTTATCCAAATTATCCACCTTCTCTTTCAAGGAGATCAATTATTTCTCTCTTGGATGGAAGAGGAGCACAAGGCAAAGATAGAGTCCCACTAACAGGAAGGGTGGAGAGCTTAGCTAAGATTAAACCTAATCCAGGCATTAGTTTTGATAATCCACTAGCAAAGACATATAATTATTATTATGTGTATGTTGCTGGCTCTGAAACTATGGAACTTACAAACAACATGTCTCAAGATACAAAGAGTGGTTTATATCACTTCTTTATCGGACTAGACCGAGGATTGTTAAAATCGGCTGAATTTAGTCGTTTGGATCAAAGATATCTTAGAGAGATGAGGACAATCAGTAAAGAAGACAGAATTAGCGCACAGCTAAGACAGCCTTATAAGGTTGTAATAAAAACTTTTGGAAATACTCTTTTTAGACCTGGTATGTATTGTTACATTAATCCACGAGTTGCTGGCGGCTCTGCAAAAAGAAAAAATTCACTCACTTATAAAATGAACTTAGGCGGGTACGGAATAATAACAAAAGTTAATAATTTTATAGCACCCGGAGTATTTGAGTCAGAGTTGGAGGTTCTCCTTGCCGGTATAGTTGATCCAAAGACACATGATAAGATGAAAGGAGATATTATTGATATGCGGGTTAATAGTCTTAACGATAATATTAAATATAGTGATGTAACTGATGGAATGAAAATACCAAATTACTCATCGGCTAGAAACAATATTAACCCAACCGATGAAGACACGGTGGGTACTGGTGCTGCTAATGAAACGAAAACCTTTACAGTTGAAGGTACTGAGGGGAAAGAAACAATAAAAAGGCCATCTACTACGAGAAGGCCCACACCTTCTCGGCCTAATAGGCCAGAGAAAGCGCCGGACAATTGGAGTGCAACCTGCCCTTCCGATGCTGAATGCACAAAGTGGCAGGGTGGTGACGGATTTTTAATTGAAAAGAGATCAGGTGGTGAGCCGGCACAAAGAGAGATAAATTAATAAGGAATTAATAGAGTGTTAGAAAATTTTTCTTCAAAAAGATCAGCAAAAAAACGCTTTGATGATGGAATTAGACACATCAACGAAGTAGCTCACGCAGCAAGTCAAACGCCCTCTTATACAAAGTTTGACTTTAAGCATATGCTGCCTTTTTATGGTAAAGTAGATTTTAGGTTAAATCCGATACAGCCAAAACAAGGATTTTTAACATCTATTGGAACAGACCAATTTGGTCGCCCGGTTCAAGTTTTTGATTTTGTCGCTAGTGCTTTTGATCATTTAAAAAATCATATACAAAGAGGAATATTTTATAATAAATTATCTCAAAATTCTATATTTTCTAGAATTGCCCCCACCACAGCTCTCGTGAATTTAGATTCATCTTACAGAGAGTATATGGAAAATATATTCAATTCTTTTTATGAAAGCTATGTGTTGATTGGTAATAACCAGGATAAAATCTTAGACTTTTCCTCGTTTTTATCTTTATTTTTAGATTTTTATGAAATGGTTATGAGTAGCAGTAATACTCCTATAACAAAATCAGGCTATTATCTATATACACAAACTCCGCTTTTCCACACAGGGCTGGCAATAAAGATTAATTTTGCTGATGTGAATGATATTCAGGATGACAGCGGCTATGGATATTTTTGTAGTTCAGCTCGTAAATCTGGTTTTTTGGTTGATACTAACGACCCAACAACGATCATCGCTAATATCAACAATGGTGGGCAAAAAATGGTTCCTCCCTTTAAGGTACAACCTCAGTTTGGAGAAAAGCAGGTTATTACAGGAATGAGGGAACACCTAGAAAGATTTTCACTAACCGCTGAGAATGTTTTCAACAAAAGATACTTTTCTATAATATATGATGAAGGATATTTACCTCTTACAGATTTTAATCTTTTGAAAACTTATTTTTTACAATTTTATCGTAATATGGTTGATGAGACTCCTGCTGTTTCAATTTCAAAAGCCTGTAACGTAGGAGGTAAGATAAGAACAAATCATAACGTAATTTATAGAAAAGTTTATTTAAACGATGTCCCTAACGGCTATCCTTCATCCTTTTCAAGAGATTATCCAGATCCGTACTGGTTGGAAATGTATTTGTATATAAAATTACTTGAAACCAAAAAAGATATCAATCAAGAAGAAACTTTAAAAAAAGCTTTATATTTTTATAGGACTAGTGGTCTAAAGGCTGCTTTGTTTTTTATAAACCTTTCTACTAAAATTGTACCTAGTGTGACTGATGATTATTACCTTTCCCGCATATAGTGCTTTTACAGGGTGTGTTCTGTTCCTACAGGTGGCTCAACAGGTGGAGGAATGAGTGGATATTAGAGCGTGGTGTGGTGGTAAGAACATTGATGAAGTTTGTCCAGAAGATTTAAAAGATGATTGGAAGAATCTTCAAAAAATCTTAAAGTCTCACGTAAAGAGCCATCAAATGGTCGGCTTGCCGATTGATGATAGATTTTGGAAAATTCTTCCAAAGCACTTTACGAGCCAAAGAGAGGATCTTAAGGAATTTATACTAGAAGATATTAAAAATAATATAAATAAACCTTTAAATTATAACTTTCTTATTAATACTCAGGCTTTGATTGATAAGATTACTTCTCAAAAACTAAAAATTAATAAAAAAGCCTTGAATGTTGGAACAGCAAAAGCAAGAAGGTTCTATAAGAAGATTGATAGGCTTGAACCTTGTGTAAAATATAACCTATATGGCACTAAAACAGGAAGATTGACAGTTGAAAGCGGATATTTTCCCATTTTGAACCTCGATAAGGAGCACAGATGTGTTTTGACACCACAAAATGACTTTTTCGTTGAACTTGACTTCAACTCAGCAGAACTTCGGGTGGTGTTTTACTTGATGGGGCTAAAACAGCCAGATTTGGACATTCATAATTGGATTAAAGATAATGTTTATAAGACAAAGATTACCAGAGACAGATTGAAGAGCAAAACCTTTGCTTGGTTGTATAATCCACAAGCAGAAAACCATCGGCTTGAAAGTTTTATTGATAGAAGAAAGTTGGTAAAAAAATATTATATAAATGGAAGAGTGGAGACACCATTTGATCGCAGCCTTGAAGTTGAACCAAATAAAGCACTAAACTATTTGATACAATCAACAACAGCAGACTTGGTATTGAGGCAAGCACTTAAAGTGGATGAGTGCTTGGAGAATAAAAAGAGCAAAATAGCATTTATTGTTCACGATAGTGTTGTTTTGGATATGTCAAAAGACGAGGTTGAAGAGTTGGTAAAGAGCAGGTTAATATTGGATACATTTAAGAAAACGGACTTTGGAGATTTTAAGATTAATATGGCTGTTGGAACTAATTATGGAAAGATGTCAAAATGTGACATTTGAGGGTATATTATGAAACTCACCAAAGAAGCACTTAAACAGTTGATTAAAGAAGAGCTTCAAACTATGGATAAAAACACGGACCTGACAACAGTCGCGGCCAAATCTATGGTTGATCCAGGGAAAAGAATGGAGGAGATACACGGAGAAAACCTCAAAAAGCTCATCAAGATACTTGGTGACAGAGGACGTGTGTTATCACAACAGTATATTGATTTTGCATTCGATGCTGCTTTTAAAAAAGTTGTGATGGAGCGGATTTTGGAATTACCTACTGACGATCTCGACGATGAAGACACTGCTTCCTTGGAGGATGCCAAGACCGGAATAAAAAACTTCCTAGATGGCAACACAGATGACATACCCGAGTTGGCCGAGGAGATCATCGGTCAGGTCAAGCAGAGCAGCCCCGAGTGGGCTAAAAAACACTTTTCGAAGATCGCTCCCGGCTATAAACCCAGTAAAGGGGCTATGCGTGAATTTGGAATTGAAGTCGAGGAGGACTACAAATGAAACTTACTAAAGAAGCACTTAAACAGTTGATTAAAGAAGAGATTGAAAAAACAGGAGTAGCCAGCGGCAAAGTAACACCAAAGACACAAGGAAGTCTTACCGCACAGGCAATTGAAAAAACGAAACAAGCATTTAGAGATGGGGATACAGCCGAAGATCAACTTTTGGTCAAGATTATTGATATGATAGGAAGCGCAGCTAAAAAACAGAGTTTAGGAACTGACTCTAAGTTACTAAGAATACTTGGTATGATTGAAAAACACATTAATAACAGGAATAAACAATAATGATTTTCGACCACCCTGGCGTTGATAAAGGTAAGTAATGAGCACAATAGTTGGCTTGGGTCAAGCCGGTTGTCAAATAGCAGAGAAGTTTAACCAATATCCACAATACAACACAATCTGTATTGATATAGAAGATGACGGTTATACAAACTTTATAAAGATAGCCGAGCAATCTTCACACGAGGATTACGAAGCCAACTATAAAAAACTCAAGATTAAGTGTGATAAGGAAGTATCACTAATATTAGCAGGAACAGGCAAGATTACAGGATGTTCTTTGCGACTTTTGGAACAACTAAAGAGCAAGAAAGTAAGTATCTATTATATTAAAGCGGACCAGAACGATTTAGACGAGAAAGGAAAACTAAGAGAAAGAGCAACATTCTTTATCCTTCAAGAATATGCTAGGTCTGGTGCTTTTGAAAAAATCTGTCTTATTGATAATAAGAAAGTTGAGGAGATATTAGAAGGACTGTCAGTTCTAAACTATTGGGATAGAATAAATGAAACAATCTGTTCTACCATCCATATGCTGAACTGGTTTAAAAATACAAAGCCAGTTATGAAGAACTTTATATCAACAGTTCAACCAGCAAAAATAAGCACGATTGGCATACTTGATATGGATAAAGATAAAGAAACCCTCTTTTATGACTTGACTTCACCACGACATAAGTGTTACTATTATGCAATAAGTAACAAATCTTTAGAGGAAGATGGTTCATTGTTGGGAACAATAAAAAAACTAACAAGAGAAAGATTAGAAGACAAGTGTTCATCAAACTATGGTATATTCTCAACTGATTGGGGTGAAAACTATTGTTATGTTGAGCAATACGCTTCAATGATACAAGAAATAAATTTACCGTAGCACATACTGTGTCTATGGTCTTTGCAGTCGCTTGGGAGATTTGCCAAGTGTCTTTAACCTTTAGGAGAATTAAAAATGGGTATTGATTTAAAGAAAATGCGAGCAAAACTCGCTTCACTAAGTAATAAGGGTGGAAATGGAAAAAGTGCTTTTTGGCGTCCTCAAGATGGGGAGCAATCTATCCGAATTGTACCAACGGCTGATGGAGATCCCTTCAAGGAGTATTTCTTTCACTACAATCTCGGGAAAAATCCAGGCTTCTTATGCCCAAAGCGAAACTTTGGCGATGATTGTCCTGTTTGCAATTTTGTAAGAACACTATATAACGAAGGAGATGAAGAAAGTGTCAAGATGGCTAAGAAACTTAATTCTCGACAACGCTTCTTCTCGCCTGTTTTGGTTCGTGGTGAGGAAGCAGAAGGAGTTCGGGTCTGGGGATATGGTAAGATGGCTTACCAAGAACTACTGAACCTCGTCCTTAATCCTGATTATGGCGACATTACTGATGTCGATGAAGGGACTGACCTTATGTTAAAGTATGGTAAGCCACCGGGAGCATCGTTCCCGCAAACCAACCTAACACCTCGTCGTCGCTCTTCACCTCTGGTTGATGATAAAGAAAAGATCAAGACTCTGCTGGAAGCGGTGCCTGAGTTTGAAAAACTTTTTGAGAGTAAGACAAGCACCGATATTCAAGCAATGCTTGATGAATTTCTCCTAGGCGAGGATGATGCTGAGGATGCTTCGGTTGAAACCGTGAAGTATTCCAAAGACAGCAGTGGTGGTGATGATGCTGTTGATAAAGCATTTGCCGAGTTAATGGCATAAAAGGTTTTACCGCAGGGGGGCCTGGGTTTATAGAGGTCCCAACTGACAAAAAAGTATAGGTAATAAGCATATGCTTTATTATAAAGGCTTTTTTGTCCATTAACAGAAGGATGATATTATGAATAATTATAACTTAGAATCGACAAAATTTAGATTCTTAAATGCAATGTTTGAAGATGGGGAAATCTATATTCCCGAACACCAAAGAGCGTTTAATTGGCCATCAAAGTTTAAAAATGATCTTATTGAGGACGTTATTGATGGCAAGTTTATTAATTTATTACAATTGTGTGTTCATCAAAATGGTAAAAAATCTATTGAAGATGGTCAGCAGAGATTTTGCACACTGCGCTCGTTTTGTAAAAACGAGTTTAAATTAAACCAGCATAAATCTAAAAAAATTCTTGAAAAACATCAACAGGTGTTTGAGGAGCAAGCAGAAGAACAAAAACAAAACAATAAAAAAGTTAGCCACGTCTGGAAGCAGTACACCCAAGATAAAAATTTTAGGATAAAGTTTAGCGATCTACCAGAAAAGTTAAAATGGGACATAAAGAATTATGGTATTCATTATACTGAGTCGGTGTGGGATGAAAGTGAGCAAGCTAGAAGATTTTTAAGAATTCAAAATGCAAATCGGCTTAAATATGAAGATGTGCTTTGGACTTGGGGAACAACGAAAGAAAAAATGTTCTGTGAGGACGTGAGACAAATGGTTGTAAATTTACCTAATGAGGGAAAATTTACAAATATATCAAAAACAGCTAATAATAATAGGGAATTAATGGCTTTAGCAATACGCTGTTTAACAGCTGCTATGGTTGGAGTCAATACGTCATCGGCGCACGACAAATATTTACAGAGTTTAGAGAATATACAGCTAGATAGACAAAGTGAGAAATATAAAAAGTTTTTAAAAAATCTCAGTCTGACTTTATCAAATTTGGCAATCTTAGATGATTCTGAAGAAAAGTGGGAATCAGTTCTTTCTTTAAGTCAGATGCGATTTCTATTGGCAATAGGAATGTTTAAAGCTCAAGAGCCAGAGTTTAAAAATTTATTAAATCAAATTACTTTCAAAAAGTATGTGGAGACATACTTTGAAATAATGAAAGAGACAAAAGAGATTACTAAACAAGTAAAGGAAAACCCAAGCGTTTTACAAGGCGAGATGATTGTTAGATTTAAAAAACTTACACCTTTTAACGAC
>Ga0209232_1000521_pt1 | contig 23351 bp, 45 predicted proteins | sample ETNvirenome_2_60_FD_184066 | JGI IMG/M metagenome (GOLD analysis project Ga0209232, IMG submission 184066) | Marine viral communities from the Pacific Ocean - ETNP_2_60 (SPAdes) (version 2) | ecosystem: Environmental > Aquatic > Marine > Oceanic | place: Pacific Ocean | collected 2013-06-22
TTTGTTTTTGTGTTTACAATGTTGCTCCTTCAATAATATTCCTTTCAAGACTTTGTGCAGTAGTTACATCGTTTGCAACCACAAATGCTTTAACAGGTTTTTGAGATGCTACAACATCTGCAATCTGTTCGATCCCACTCATACCTACTACATTAAACGCAGGGGCTTGTGATTCTGTTGTTGATCCTCCTGTAGATGCTCTGATTGTACTAGGTGAAACTTCTGATGCAACTGATCCTCCTTTCCCAATTGCTGATAATGCTTTTTGAGAAGATGCTATTGTTGCTGCTATTCCTATTGCAGCATTTGCAGTATTAATTGCCACCCAAGGCAACCCTCCAGTAAGTGGAGAGGCTGCAATAGATTTTGCATTTGCTATTTGAGTACTCATTATTATTTGTCCAATACTTGCTGCTGATTCTGCTACAATTATAGCTTTTTGAAGTTTTAAATTTCCTTCAGCCATTCCTTTTAATGCTCCCAATCCATTTTGTAATACACCTACTTTTGCCATTTCTGACTCCATAACACTCATATTAGCAGCTATTTCTGCATCTTTTAATTCATTGGTTAATCCTATTCTTTCTTGATAGTTACCTTCTAGAAATTCATTTAAAGCAATCTCTGCATCAACCCTTGCTTGTGTACCTAAATTAGCCTCATTAACTACTGCTTGTAATCTTTCTTCTTCACTTGCTCTTTCTTCTGCATTTATTTCTTGTAATTTTAAAAGTCTAAGTTCATCATTCTCTATTTGTTCAGCATCAATTTTTTTCCTTTCAAAAGATAAAGCAGATTCTGCTTCCAGTTTAGAATTAGTTAATTCTATTTTTTCTCTATCAAGTGCAAGATCATTTGCTTTTTGTTCTGATCTAAAACCTTCAACAGTAGCCTCTACTGCCATCACTTCATTTTTTGCTTGTATTAGTGCAACTTCATTTTCTGTTGATTTATTTTTTTCAAAAGCCACCTGTGCTGCTTTTAATGAAATGTTTGCATTTTCAAGCATCACCTTATTCTGTTCTTCTAATAATCTGCCTAGTTCTTCATTGGCTTTTATTCTATCTTCTATTGAATTTCTTTCTTCATCTCTAATCTGTCTTTGTTGCTCTGCTTGTCTGTCATACTTTTCAAGCAATCCTGCATTTGTAGCTTCTGCAACTTCTGCTGACTTAGAAAGTTGTACATTTGCAACTGCTGCCTCTTTTATGTCAACAGTATATTTAGCAATGTCACTACCTGCTTCAACAAAACCATCTCCTGTTTCTAAAATAGCATCACCTAAACCACTAAATCCTTCTTGTACAGAATCTAATGCACCACTAAAATCACCACCGAATATCTTACTAAATGCATCACCAAATTTTTCAAATGCTTGTGTTGCAGTTTGAATAGGTTTACCGAAATACTTATCGAATGCATCTCCTAATTTCTTAACAGAATCTAACCCTCCTGTAATAAATCCAAAAACATCATTAAAAACTAAAGCCAATCCTTCAAATGCACTACTAACTGAATCAGCAATGACTTGATTTTGCATGAATAGTTCTTTCATTGACTCTAAAGCAATTAAAAACAATCCTACCCCTGCTGCCTTAATAGCATTACCTATTCCTCTAACACCTTCACCTGTGGATTTAGATGTTTCTTTAATGTCATCTAAACCTTCTTTGATTTGTTTATTGCCTTGATCAACCGATTTGGTTAAATCTTTGATTCCATCGGTTAGATTGTCAACATTCTTTTCCGCTTTTTTACTGTCAACTTCTAAACCTACTGTTATTTTTTCTGCCATCTTACTTCGTTTTTAAATCCTTTCCAAGCACCTTTAAATGTTTTAGGAAATAGATATTTGCCTTGTGCTATTCTAATGTTTTCTGTTTCACCATCTGCTATTTCTAGCATTTTTAAAATCATTTTTATCATACTATATTGATTAATTCAATATTGCTTTTACCATTTGTTAAATCTGTTTGTATTGAATTGATTCTATAATTTTCATAATTAATTTCTATAGTGTCATTTAATTTTAAATTATAAATCATGTTTAAAGGTAGATATGCGGTCACTCTAATAAGCCTTCTCTTTGTATTAAATATTTCAGCAATATAATTTTTATAATATGTTGCAAACAAAGTACCAGTAAACCCTGTTGTTAAAGTGTATTCATTAATTTCATCATAAAAATTAATGTTTGATGTGTCAGTAGATGAAGAAAGTGAGACACTATTTGAAGGTATTATAAAAGTATCTAATGATGTGTTATTTGTTGAACTTGTTCTATATGATATAGGGGTAGATGATCCCTGTTGCAAAATAGGATAAAAAAGTAAAGGCTTACCAAAATAAGATTGTAAATTTTGATCTACAAAAAACCCATATTGTATTTCTGTATTTGAATCATCTGAAATATTTATCAATCTTTCATTTTGAATATGTTCAAAAGGTAATTTAACTGTATAAACTTCATTGGGTGCATCGTATGTTTGACCATCTAAAGTATATCTTTCAGTTCCCCATCCTTTATTGTTTAACTGATTATACTGTTGTGCCAATAAAGTTCCTAATCCTTCGTATTCAAAATTTACTTGTTTAAAAGGAAGTGCAACATTTACTTGACTAGAATTAACATCTATAAATTCATCTAAAGAATAAGTAGTAGAACCTGTTGTTCCTGCTTCGTTCCACAAACTATCATCATTATTCCATAAAGTATCTGTAGTGTTCCAAGTACTTGCTAATTGATAAAATTCATCTAGTGTTTTTACAATAATTACACCATCTTCAACATAAGCAGTTAGATTAAACATATTAAACAAACCTGTAAGAAAATCAATTACTTTCATTTCGGGTATTTGTTCAACAATATTAAAATCAAATGCAGTTGATGTTATAAACTGAGATGATGTAAAGGTTAAATTCCATGTAGTAGTATTTGACACACCTGCAACTTGCCATTCTACACTATCAAATGTAATTGGATTATTTCCTTTTTGAACAATTGTTACAGTATAAAATGCTGATCCTCCACCTGTCATTAAACCCATGTCTGTTTGGGTAAAAGTTCTATCACCTGCATCAAAAGAAGATTCAAAAAAAACACTTTGATTATTATGAATTATAACTTGATATTGTTCTGATAATGTTGCTGAATTTACATCTAAAACAAGGTTGTTATGAGTAGTTGCATCATCATACAAAGCCAACATTGATGTGGTTAGCATTCTGGCATAAGTTCCTGCACCTGTTGACCAAGTATTAACTAAACTGTTATATTGTGTCACTTGTGTGGGTGCATCTACACTTCCTTTTTTTCTGTGTAACCACATAAACAAATTATAATAATTTGCATTTGATGTGTTAAAAAAATCATCAGAAAAAACAATATTAGAAGAAAATAAATTTGCAGTTGTGTAATAACTTTGAATTGCTTGAATAATAGTATCTACTCTAATTGCATATTTTAAATCACTATATAAAAGTCCTCTTTTTGGGTAATTTGTAGTGGTATTATAAGCTAAATTTTTCCCTTCAGTATCAGTTGAACCACTTTCATAAGTTAACCTTGATGTATGTGTAATTAGTGGTGCAATAATTTTTGTGCTTGTATTTGTGGGATCAGCTTGTAATTTTGCTTGTACAGTAGAAGAATCATAAAGTAAATTTTCACTAGCTAAAGGGGCTAAATTTGATAACATGTCATCACCTAAAATATCCTTTAAATTAACAGTCTCACCATAAAAAGTAATCTTGTATGTGTGTGCTATATTGTTTTTTAAATCGACTCCATTTAAAGCTATGAATCCACTTTTCCAAGTAAGATAATTTAATTCAATTGATGCTGAAACTTTTTGTCTTGCATCAAAACCCCCTACAATATTATAATTGTAATAATGTTTAAATATTTTGTTATTATTTGGGGATGCAGGTACAGAAAAAGTCTGTGTAAACTCTGTGAAAATCTTTGCAATATCTCTGATATTTTGTATGCTCTGATTTATAGATAAAGTTTCATCTTTAAAAAGTTCTAATCTTTCACTTCCTATATATACCTGTACCTTTTGCATTTATCTTACGTTATTTATGTAACTAAATGCCATTTCAAATTCCATCACATAATCAATCAAGCGATCATTTAAGCTAGTTTTATATGTAAATGTTGAACTTTTAACAATTACAGGAACTACCTGTTCTGAAGATGGATTAAAAGGATCGGGTTGTGTCAACCATATATTATTACTTAATAACAATTCTTCAAAAAAAGGATTAGCACCTTCGGGATAATATCCACTACTTAAAACAATTCTTTGATTGGCAGTTTTATTAAATACATTTTTAGTTGGGGCATTTACTGAATAGGTAGCTGATCCACTAGAAATATCAATAGTATTTGCATTGTAAGTTTCTTTTGTGGATTCTGTGGTTTTTACACTTTTTAGAGAAAACCATAAATCTTGCATTGCACCAAATTTATTTACAAATGTTATCTTATGCCCATTTCCGTATTTTGTACAGTCTATTCTAACAATAGTCAAATCAGTTGTTCCCGATAATGACAACGAAGTATAAGCGGGATTTGAAGGATCAGCACTAAATCCAGCTTGAGTAGGTGTGCCACTTGGAGATATTTGCGAAACCCAACCTGCAGTATTCTCGGGATAATAAACGTAATACCCATTTTTAATTACATCTTTAGATATTAACCAAATAGAATTGGCTGCTAGTGTTGGATTTATTCCTTCCATAAAAGTTCCATATCCATCAAATGCAGTATGAGTAATGGCAGTGGGTGAACCTTCAGTACCTGTTGCATCTTCTCCTGTGTATTGTTTCACATTAGAATTTTCTGTAGATACTGTTATGGGTTGTGTTTGTCCCCCTGTAAATGCTTGTGCAATATAGTCTCTAATTAATTCAGAAATTTCAAAAGTAACCTTAGTACCACTTGCTGCATTTTTTACAATCGTATATCTTAGAACACTAGAACCACCAATTATTTTTATATATAATTCTAATTTTATACTATTTTGTGATCCACCCATTGTATAGGTTTCATATCTAGGTGACCTTACTAATATATTTGCCATAATTATCTTTTTGTGCCTAACACAATTGCTTTTTCAATATCTAACTTAAATCCTTTTAATAAATCTTGTGGTAGCCTTCTAAATGCTTGGTAGAATGGTTTGGTAAAAAACATAGATGGTTTGATACCTTTGTTGTAAATACTACGAACAATTAAAAACTTCATTGATTCATAAGATAAAAATCTACCTGTTTTTTTACTTTTCCATTGTTTGATGGGTTTTTGTTTAATCCATTTTTCAATGCCTTGTGTTAATCCTCCTTTTTTACCTTTACCACTTCCAAACTTAAAAGGTGATGTTCTATTATTTGTAGATGTGGTTGCCCCTCTTACACCTTGATCTACAAAATCACCATAATCTTCCATGATAAAATCAATTAAAAAATTAGCATTCTCTTGAGATATTTTAAAATCTAATGATCTGTACAATTCACCAGTTGAATTTTTATTTCCATAAGGGGGTTTACCCTTTGTTAAATTTGTTCTACTTTGTTGAATTACATATTTACCAAATGCATTTAATGCTTTATCTATTTCTTCAAATTTCATCAGCAATTCCAAATATCATTCCAAATAGTTATGTTAAAGGTAGCAGTAACACCTGCTATTTGATTTTCAAATCTATCTTCAAAAAATTCAAAATTTGCATCTCCTGTTACTTGATACATATTCTGAAATAAAGTGCCACCCCTCATCAACTGAATTACCTTATTACTTACACTCATTTGTGTATTTAAAATATCTTGGACATTGTTATTGCCTACAAATAAATCTGTTGTAGGTTCTTTACTTTGGTTGACAATATCCATAGATAAAATAGATACGTTGAATGTGTATGTGCTACTTCCATTGTCATCACTTTGTGTCACACTATTTATCAAGATATGCGACAAGGGGAAAATATCCTGCTTGTTTAAATTTACATTTGATATGTCACCTGTGGTAACTGTCTTACAATTTACATCAGCAAGTAGTTGCGTTTTTAATGTGTCAGTAACTTGATAAAATCCTCTTACCCCTTGATTACTCATTTCCTTTTATTTTTTATTTGTTGTGCCTCTGCTTCGTTTTTTTCTTTCATAAATGATAACATTGTTAAACATTCGTTTAATTCAAGGGAAGTGATATTTTCAAATCGTTCAATATTTCCTTGAGCGAGAGCATAGATGCTTGAATACCATCCCCATTTTTTCCCAAACCCTGCTGAGATACTTGTTGTTTCTTCACTTCGTCTTGTAAATAATTGCTCGTAACGCTCAACAATTCCATCCCTAAATTTTGCAAAAAAAAAGCAGCACTTAACATTACTGATAAAGGCATTTGTTTCATTCTCTCCTTTGCATTTATATCATAATCTTCAATAGAATATTTACCTGCTTTCTTATTTTTAACAGGTCTGTAAAGGACATTCATAGCTAAATGCATTTGATCTTCTTGTGGAAGATATGTATCTATATCTATGTATTCACCAAAAGAAATATCTTGTAAATTTGGAATAAAACCATACTCTACCCCATTCATTTTAAAAGTTCTAATAAGATCAGTTTTCTCTTGAAATGTTTCTGTTAACTTTTCAATGATCCGTTCCACATCTTTAAACTTAATATTCCTTGCATCTTTAAAATCTACGTTGCAGAATATTTCAATCATTTTTAACTGAAGAATATATTCATCTTCTTTGTTAATTTGCTGAACCTTTAAAAATCTTTGATACTGTTCAAGGGTAATTTCTGATAAATTTGGTACAGTTACAGTTGCATTCATAATTATATAACGCAAAAACCAAGTGATTTTTAAACAAAAAAAAAGGGCAGCCATTTCTGACTACCCTCCAACCAAACAAAAGATTTAAATATCTACTAGCTTTTCAGCGTTGCGAACTTTTCGCTCTGCCTCTTGCGCTCTCATGCACCATTTTGTTCTATCATTTCTTAACTGTTTAATAATTTCATTCCTTGCTTGTGCGTCATCTTTTAACCTTGCTACATAGAATGTCATTTCTCTTAAAGCAGTCATTACTTCTTTTATATCTTCGTTTTCGGGTTTTATTTTATGCCATTTCCGCATAAGAGTAGAACAAAGGTGTGCATTGTTCCAGTATTTCGCATCGTGTATATTTTGTATCTTATCCATCTACATCTATTTTATTTTCTAAAATTGGTATTATTACATTTTCTATCTGATGTTTAGATATGCATTCTTCATTATCAAAGTAAGCACATACATCATCAATATCAAAAGTATATCTATATACACCATCCTCTTTGTGGTCGTAACTTTCATAAGGTTCACGAAGTGTTTCCCTCATACATAGTACATTAGCAAATATTTCAAAATCATGGAAATACCAATCTACTTCCTGTCTATGAACTTCACTACCATCCATATCAACATAAGCAATGTCTAAATCACAAAGTATCTTTTTTAGTTCTTCATCTGTAAATAATGTTTTCATTGTTTCCATTTGTTTGTTTGTTTGATTATAATGTAAAGATAATACAATAAAGTTATAAAACAAAAATTTTATAATATTATTTTTATCTTACATGATATGTACCCCTATTTGGATTGTTTAATTGATAGGTAACGGAATATCTGAGAGCGTCTAAAAGGTGATTGTGGGAATCCTGTGGCGTTTTTGACTTTTTTTGTAACCAACAATAGTTATTCAATTCTTTAATTAGATTAACGGAATCTTCAGATACAATTAAATCATAATCTTGAATCAATGAAATGCCGTAGGTAATAGAACCTTGTCCTTTTACACTAGGAACTATATTAGAACCCTTAGATTTAAGTTCATTGATCAATCTAGGTTCTGCACTATCTCCAACTATTAAAGCCTTTCCTGCATGTTTTAAATTAAGTTCTCCAATTTCTGATGTGGTTAAGTGTTTAATATAAAAACATTCTCTTAAATAGATAATTTTATTTGTTGTGTCAATGTTGGTTTCTATAAGAGTAGATTCATCAGATGCAAATCCATAATCTTGACCAAATACTGACACACCTACTTTCTTAAATTCTCCTATCTTCCAGTTGTCGAAAATTACACCTTCGGCTTTATCCAACCATCCTCCAAGTATCTGATGTTTATATTTATTTGGTCTCCTTTTCTTAATGCTCTCAATTTGTGATAAATAGCTTTCTGACAGATTTTTAATATTGTCTTTAAATGTTGTATGAATATAGGTCACATCATCTTTAGTTGCATTTAAACCTTCTTGCATTCCTTTGTCTTGGAAGAACCTTTGATAAAGCCAATGTTCTTTTGTAGTTGGGTTTAGAATTAAGATAATCCTATTGGTTTGCGTTTGGGATCGTACAGATAAATCTATCTTGTCGAATGTATCCTCATTAGTAAGTTCTTCAGCCTCATCTAATACAAATGTAGTGACACCTTGTAGTGATTTAAGATTTGCGGTTTGATCACCCGAAGAAGTTTTTATTCCTTTGAAGATAATCTTTGAACCCGATATTCTGTTTTGTATTTCATCCTTTGTGATTTGGAAATGATCAAAGATATTAAGCAGTTCTAGCTTTTCGATAAATTCGGGAATGATAGACACATAAGCAGATGTTAAGGTATATCTACTAAAAAGTATTACATGACCTTTCTCATAGGTTAAAAGACACAACATTAAATTAATGGAAAAGGATTTACCACTTCCTCTCCCACCTGTTACAATAAAATATCTAGAATCTGATTTTGATATTGGTGAATATTTTGGATTTACCTTAATCACTAAATTGAATCAAATCCTTAAAGTTAACATTTAAACCTTCACTTGATGATATGTCAATCTTTTCTTTTGGCTTTCCATATCTGTAATTAAAATAAAGTGTCAATGCTCTTGAATCCCCATTTAGACACATCTTTCCCAATTGCTTAATAACTTCATTAGAATCAATTAATGCATCTAGTTTTTCAATTAACTTTTCTTCATCAGCTTTCTTTGGTCTACCTGCACCTTCTCTTACCCCTCCATTTTTTTGTCTGCCATCCATTTGATTTATTTTTGTTTATTCAATTACCTACTTCTGTATTCTCTATTATAAAATCCTTTGTTCTTCTGATAAAGAAATTCTGTTCCTTTTTTGTTTTGTAATGTTTAGGAATTGTAATCTGTATTTGTGTTGGATCATCATCTGTAAAATATTCCATTAAATATGTCCATACATTATTAACTAGCTTTTTCATATTTCTCTATTTTCTTTTTTAAGTTTTTAACCTTTCTTTCTAAAAAATCTATTTTATCAATAGTATCAATATCAACTGGTGCAAAGTTAAATTGTTTTTCTAAATCATCAAGTTTAGGATTTTCATCTTTGTAAAACTTATAGTAATGATGAGAATGAATAATAGTTGCATGTGTTATATCCTTATTATTTGCTTTAAAAAATAAAGAAATATTTATCCATCTTAAATTCATTTTTTCTCTAAGCAGGTAGATAAGCAATGATCTGTAATGTATTACTTCTTTTCTCCTACTATCTTCAAAAACATTTACTTTAGTTTTTTTTATTATTTTATCACTTATTTCTTGTGCAGTCATTTTACATGTATGTTTGTGATGTAATTTTTTATTTCAAAAAGTTCTTTAATTTCTATTAATAGTTTGTTAATTTCTATATTAATTACTGCCATTGAATTATCATGAGCCTCTAATATATCGGGGTTTTCCCTATTTAAAAAAGTACTATAAATTTTAAGTGCTTGATCTTTTGTTTCCTTTTTCATTTTAAATATCTTTTTACTTCAGTCCAAAATTCTATCTGATACTTATAAGGCAATCCCCATTTAAATAGTTCATCTATAAGAATCAATGATGCCTTCTTTGCAGAATCTTCATCAACATTACATTCACTAATAAATCTACTAATTAATTTCTGTGCTTGGTCACTTGCATTTTTTTCTCTATCTGTCATTTGGATGTGTTTTATGTAAGTTTATAAAGTTTCCAATAATTAATATTAAAGCACTTGCCATAAGTATTGTTATAGTTCCTATTATCCTTTTAATTTTCTTCATTTTCTATTTCTTTAATTAATTTACTTATTTCTCTATCTATTATTCTTAATCCTTTGCTTATTCCTACTATTGTTAATTGATCAATGTTTGGATCAAGGATTAATTTTCTTCTCTCATCTCTTGTTTTTATCTTTTCTTTTAATTGTTCTTTTAAATTCATTTCATGTAGTTTAAAATATGTGATATTACATCTACTGTCCAACCATTGCCTAGCATCTTGTGTCTTTGTGTGTCAGAAACGCAATTAGTGTAGTTTTCTTTTACCGTTTGTAATCGTTCGCATTCTACTGGGGTTAATCTTCTAATTTTTGAGTTATTAATTAAATCATTACATCCACTACCCCCAATTGTTAAACAATTAGATTTTTCATTTACTTTTGGTATTCTTGGAGTAAATGGATGATCATTTTTTATCCTATCAAAAACAAATGAATCATCTTTTAAGTAATACTTATCATCAACATCTTCTTCAATAACATCTTTAAGTAAAATACCTTTATCTTTAGGTTGTTGTATTATGCTTTGTAAATCACCAAACAATCCTCCGGTAATCATTCCAATATTTGTCCAATACAATCTTCTTCTGTTTTGTGCTGATACTAATGATGAATTTATTTCTATTGGATTTACTCCTATTGCTTTAGATAAAATCTTTTCCCATTTATTTCCCATCATTACATTCTCAAGTAGAAAATACTTTGGCTTTAACTCTTTAAGTAATCTCATGTATTCCCAAAACAAATAAGATTCTCCTTCAAATTCAAAGCCTTCTAATTTTAATTCTAAGTAATACTCTAGTGTTAAAATCTCTTGTTCATCTTTGGTTGACATTCCTTTGCGTTTACCTGCAAAAGAAAACGATTGGCAAGGTGAACCACCTAAAAGTAAATCTATATTAGGCAATAAATATCCATCTACATCAATAACGCTACCCAGTTGTTTTGTCTTTGGGTAGTTGGCTTGTGTTACTTTTATAGCATACTTGTCTATTTCAGATGCAAAGTAATTATTTACCCGGACACCGTTTCTTTCTAGTGCTTGTTGTCCACAACTCATTCCATCAAACAGGCTTAATACATTCATTGTGTTCTTAGTTTTAATAGGTTGTAGCACTCTATGTACTTTTCCCTTGCTTTACTCTTATAACGATCCTTAAATAAAAGGTATAACTGTTTAGTGAACTGATATGGTGTGTCACAGTCCTTGTAATATTTCTGTGCAAACTTTATTCCTTTTCCTTTAAAGTAGTTAACATTATCTGCTGAATCACCAATTATCATTTGTGTGTAGAAATTAAGTAAAGAATCATATTTAGACACATCTAAAATTTCTTTTCGGTTATACTTATAAATTAATGCAGGGAATTGAAGATAATCTTTGTCAATGCTTACAATCATCACATGATCCCTACCAAATTTATCTGATAGAGTATGCCAATAAGCAGCAACCATATCATCAGTTTCTACACCATAGCCACAAATACCATTATAAGTTTCAGTAACATAATCATGTATCTCAGATAGTAGTGGAGGCTTTACTTGGTCTATTCTATTTGCTTTGTATTTGGGAGTAATCATCTTTCTGAAGTTACCTTTAGAATTATTAAATACAAATAATTCATTCACATTATACAAGTCAGTAAGATCATTTACTATTTTTTGAAATGATTCATCAAACTTATAAATAATATCATCTAGGTTGTCATAGAATGTGTCAACATCCTCTTTTGGTCTGTAACAACTAGCAAAAACTAAACTATCAGCATCAACTAATAAAATCATTCCTCATCAATTACTACACAATTCTCTTTACAAGCATCGCATCTTTGCGAATGTTCAATAACTTTTGCTCCGCAACAATTACTTACTCCTTGCTCATATTCTATTAATTGATCTTTCATTATGCTTATGTTTTTTTTGTAAATAATCTAACCAGTATTCAAACCAATTTTTTCGCTCTAAACTATCTGTGGATTTTCTTGCTTTTAAATATTTGTTATAGGCTTGATTTACTTCCCATTTTGCAAAATCTCTTTCTATAATCCATTCGTATAACATCGTTTAGCAATTTAGTTGGATAACATTCCTTACATACCACCCAATCGGGTAAATGTCTAGGTTCATCAGCAGATGCTGCATAATTACCACATGTCGGACATTCGATAACATAAGAAAAACTATCTAATCTTGTTACCTTGTTTATTAGTTTTGAATTTTTTGGTCTTATCATTTTCTATTATTTTATCTGATAATTTTTTAAGATCATCTAAATCATCCATAAGGTTTCCAAATAGGTGATCTAAGTTGTAATTTTGCATATCTGTTCTATTTAAGTAAAAAAGGGGAAGTTATCCCCTTATTCTATTTTGTTTTATTTTGAAATATTTTTGCGACAGAATATAAATCGTGTTGAATATTAATAAGTTTTGTAGATACTTTTATTTTCTCTGGTATTTCTAAATCTAATTCATTATCAGTTGTTTTGTCGGGTCTCCCAAACAACCTTGTCTGCAACAATATAACAAGTGTTTCTAATGCTAAAACTTCACTAGCTAATTCTAAATTATTATGTTTCATATCTGTTTTGTTTGATTATAATACGAATATAAACAAAAAATTTAATAAATCAAATATTACGAATAAAATATTTATTCTTTTTTCTTTCTAGGTTTCCTTTTGGAATGTTCCAAAATAACATCTAAATCATCTATCATTTGATTTATTCTTTTAGGATTACATTTACAAGGTTCTTCTAAGCGATGATTAAAATACTCTGCATGAAATTTACATATCATCACATACTCTTGATGCTCTATAACCGATTTAGGAATTTTTCTAAATTCTGACCATTTTTTAAAATCATCTTTTTTGAATTTTATCATCTTAATACAATTTAATTTTATTCCAATCTTCTCTACGTTCATCACACTTACAATCCTTTCCAGTTTTTTTACTAAAAAAATCTACAACTGCCTTAATTCCTGTGTACTTAGTAATGTAATAAACAAAATTTCCTAGTTTCATTTCTTTAAGTTTTTAGGTTGTATTCCAAATGCATTAGTGTATTTAAAATTTTTGCATTCCCATTTACTTACATCATCATAATCAACAAAATAAAATTCACAAGTTTCATCATCTAAGATGTATATGAACCAATACATATCAATTATGTTTAAATTTTTATGATGTTGTCTTTCATTAACAAGCAAATGTGCAGTAGGAAAATGTTTTGTTGATTTAACATCAAATCTTTTATTGTTTACCACAAAATCAGCACTTTTTATAGGATATAAATCTAACAAATTAACCATCTCAAAATCCTTGTCATTTTTAATTAAATAATCCAATGCAATTAATTCCCCTAAAACACCTACAGTTTCAATGTGTTCTCTTTTATCCCCTCTTTCATAATATGGATCGTTTTCCCTTATGTGCGTATCTATAACATGCCTAGCATTTCCTATTTCTTCTGCTATCCTCCAAAAAGATTTTGGGAATTTAATCATATTAAATCTTTTAATTTTGTTTTGACTCTTTTATAAGTATTATAAAGCGAATAATAACTAATTTTTGTTTGCCTACTCAATTCAGAAATTGACAAACCACCATCTATTATTTCATATACCTTTTTATCGTACCAAAATAAATCATTCATTTCATCTACTACTAATGCATAAGCGTTGTCATAATTAATATCTTCATCAGAATTTTCTACAACATCCAGTTCTACAATTTTTACCTTTGATTCTTTTCTTTTTAAGTCTAAAAAAAGCGTTCTAAGGACTTTAAATATGTAGTAATAGTTTATGTCATCATCACCATAATTAATGTCTGTACCCTTTTCTAAACGCATCTGAACCTTTATATACATTTCTTGAACAATGTCTTGTGATGTGTCACGATTACAACCAAAACTTTTTACAATTTCTATCCATTGCTTATTTTTTTCAAATATTTTTTCAAGTGTCTTTGAGTGGATCATAAATAGTATCAACTAATTGAGGATACCCAAAGTTATTAATTTTAAATGAAAATGTATTAAAAGGGAAACCCCTTGATCTTTTGCAAGTAACTATAACTTCATCTTCATGTACTGTATTTTTTTCAAGTGAAATTTGCGTTTCAGCTTTCTTTTCTAAAAATGATCCCAAATGACCAGTAGGTTTTTCTGTTCCAAAGTTGGAATGAATAACGGTTATAATGTGACAATTAAAATCACTACTCCATTTCATTAGTTTCTGAACACAATTATTACTTTGTTCTATATCGTTTACATCAGCTACTAAATCAGCTAATCCATCTATTACAACTAAACCTGTTTTCTTGTGATTTTTTAATGAATGCTCTATAAATTCTATTCTTTGATCATACTTCAAAGTTCTAAGGAAATAAGGATGGTATCCAAAAGTACCACCACACATTTCTGTGATTCTTTGAAAACATAAAGATGCATGATATTTTCCTTGCTCTGTATCAAAATGTAAAACCTGTTCACCATTTCTATGTGATTTTATTTTACCTACATATTCATTACTTTTTAAATATGCTGAAACTAGCAATGAAACAAAAAAAGTTTTTTTGCTTTTGGGGGGTGCTTGAATAAAAGAAAAATTACCTAAACTTCCGATCGGAATATCAACAACATTATTTCCTTTTTTACTTTTAATATTCTTGCTACCAAAAGACAATGCTAATGGAGGATAAGTAACTTTTTCTGCCGTATCTATTTTACACAACTTTTCAATAAGTTGTAATTGTTCTTCTGTCATCTGTGGTAATAAAAAAGGGGAAATTAATCCCCTATAAATTAAAATGGTAACCCTTCATCTTTAATTAAACTATCTTGGGGTTTTTCTTCTTTCTCAGCAACAGTAATAGTTCCTGTTGTCCAAAAAACCCTTCCATTTCCAATATATTCCTTTTTCTTTTTTACTGCTACTTCTTCTTTAGTTTGAGGAATGTATAAACCAATGTTATTATTATATCTTGTTTCATCTGAAATAGATATAGTTATGTCACAATATACTTCTCCAGTTTTATCAAAGTTTTTACCCTTTTTAAAATTTTCCTTTGGTAGCTTGTCTACTCTAATACTTAAATTTCCTAATGATCCCATATTTATAATTGTTTTAGTTCTAATTCTAATCCTTCAGATATTATAAAACTTTCTTTTATTTTATCTAAAGTTCTTTTGCCATCTTTTAAAGCCTTTACTACTTCATTATGCATAGGTGTATTTTTAATCAATGGTTTTTTTTGTGCATCTGCATCTTGTGTGTCATCAATTAAAAAAAGATTACCAAGAGCATATTTTTTACCATAAGAACTAGCTGCTCCAAATCTTTGTGGCATTGACATTCCTTTTTGTTCTGTGTCAACACCTACAATGGCAGTTGCTTTTATTCTTTGCACTCCATCTGAAATAATAGCAGTAGATTTTATTATGTAATTCCCTAGATACTTTTCCTTGATTCGAATAGTAACATCATGCTCTAAAAGATAAGGTTTTAAAGCCTCTAAAATATCTTCTGCACTTCTAAAATAGTATTTTCCAAAGGCATTAAATCTACTCTTCTTCGATTTAAATAACGCTTGAATTTTTGATAACTTGTGGTTTAATGATATATCCATTTTTCTGTTTTAAAATTTAACCTGTTCGGGATTTTCCCTAGTTGATATTAATGCTTGTAGCATTTCAACTTTTTGTTCCAATTTATAAATAATCAATTGAAATTCTTGTACCTGCACCTTGTGCTGATATTTTAATTCTTCTATGTTTACGATTTGTTCCATCGTTTTTTTAACAAATATAAACATTTTATTTTATTTTTTTTTATTAATCCTTATGCTATAACCTTTTTTGTCATATTTTCTTTGCCTTGAATAAATCCAGTCATTTATATCTGAAGAAAAAACAAATGAATAAGAACATCTGTCAACATGAACTTTATCATAAAATACTTGTAAAGGTTTTGGATTTTTTTCTTGCATAAAAAAAGGGGTTTTACCCCCCTGTAAATTTATTGTATTATTATTGAGTTAATCATTTTATCATAACTAGCGTCTGATAACCTACTAATTTCAGTCTTAGATTTTTTTACTGTTTCTTCATGATGGCTATACCCAACCCTAATAACTTCTGATGCTCGTTTATATCTACATACATTTTCCCATAAATTTGAAAGTTGTTTTTCTGTATCAGCATCTGTTCCTCCTTTTTTAATTTCAGAAATACTAACTGCTATTTTTTGAATAAAATTTTCCATTTTGTTTTTGTTTGTTTGATTAATAATAATGTAAAAATATAAAACTTTTATTTAATAAAAAACTATTTAAACAAAAAAAGAGGAAAAAATTAATTTTCCCCTTTGAACAGATACGAGTAATAAAATACTCTTAAAATATACCACCACAGTTTATTTACAATTCAAATATAATTTAACCTAACTGATCTAGCAAATTTTTATATTTTTTTATCAGTTCTTCAATTTCATTTGTGGTAAATTTTGCTAATTCTTGAGATTTTAAAAATAATTCATTTGATGTGCCTTCACCATAGGTTTTATCTAAGTATCTGCTAAAAAGGTATTGTTGACCATTCTTAAATATATTACAGGAAATACATTGTACACCTACATTCAATTCATTCCATCTTGTGGAGTAATGTGTTCTGCTTTGAAAATGCCCACATTGAAGTTCTTTCCAATCCCTTTCCACACCACAAGTAACACATTTTGCTATATCATTTATTGAATCTTTTTTTCTGATATATTTACTAAATATGCTATCTAGTTTTTTAATTAATCTACCCCTACTTAATTTTTTCATATTATACGCACCCCTTTTAAGGGGGTGCTTATCTAGTTATTACCCCCCCTTACCCCCCCATTAGGGGAATTGTTTTGCCTGTTCCAAACACTTTCCGACTTTTTTAGGTAGTGCAAGTTTAGCCTTTATGGCAAATGCAATAATAATAAAAAAAATTTACTTTACAACTTCTTGAACTTCTTCAATAGATATTTTGCCAGTAATAAATGCATAAACTGCACCTGCTGCCACTAATAATCTTACCATCTGCTTAATAAATCTTGGAGCAAAAAATCTTCCTACTCCACCTTCTTTGGCTTTGATGTTTTCAACTAATTCTCCACCTATGGGAACTACTGTTTCTACTAAATTTAAAAATATCTTTAACATAATTTCTATTTTTTATATACTCTTTTTTCTAAATCTTTAATTCGATCTTCGTTTTTTTCCATCTCCTTAATAAGATACTCTAATTTTTGGTTAACTACTCTTGTATCATCTTGTTGAATTATAGGTTTTGGTAGCGTTTTTGCTATTTCAATTTCACTTTGTAGCATAAAATAAGATGATGCAACAGAAAAAATCATTCCACCTACTAATATTAGCGTTTTAAAATCTAAATGAAAATCGGGTTTTTTGTCTCCATCAATGTCTATTCCTACGTTACTCATTTTTTATCTTTATATTTTTTATAACAAATTGCAATTGCTTGATCTTTTTTGTATTCCTTCATTAATTGAGGAACACATCGAATCATAAAATCCTTTTGATTTTCTTTTGGTTTTGGGTTTGGGATCGGCATTATATTATTGAATATCTTGTTTTGCCTCTATGATTAGTTGCTTTTAATTTCTGGTTTCTATTTTTCTTTTCACTTAAATAAGAAATATGAATCCAATCGGGTTCTTTGTCTGTTCCAAATTCCCATATCAACTGGTCAAAATCTAAATTTTCAGATGCCCAATGAAATAAATCTGCATTTGATTTTTTCCCTAATGTGTCTAAATCTAATGCTTGTCCAAACCTGTGTTGGCTTGTTTGAGAGCCTCCTATGGCTTTATTTAATTCGGATGATCTATACATACTATTTACTCTAATTGGATGCCCACACCAATCCCTAAGTGGCTGAAATAGCTTCTCAGCAGTAACCAACATATTCTCATAATGTTCATCGGTTGGTTCATTGCTAATTCTTAATTTTTCAGCAGTTTCAGAATGTATTCCTTCAGAGTAACTTATATTTTTACTTAGTTTGCTCTTCCTCGATTTTTTCGTACTCTCCATTTTCTAAATTTATGTTAATTTTACCGTAATTTTCTTCTATTTCTTCAAACGTCATTTCTTGATGCTCTAACACATCATCTAATAAATGTAGCAATTTATGCTTCCTTGATTCTAACACCCCTAAATCGTGAGCAATAGAATTTTTATCTGCTTCTTGTTTTTTTAGTGTTTCTAATTCTTCCTCTGTAATTTTCATAGTTTTTTTCTTCAAAGATAACTATTCAGAAACTAAAGTCAAATTTAAGTCACTAGCTACAAGTTCGTAAATGTAATTATCATCAGCACCCCACGCAGTATATTCTTCACCGCTAATTCCAAGATTACCTTGTGATACTTGATGCCCTTCTTCGGTTAGCAATTGCCAATAAAAAGATGCACTTTGTCCTAAAGTTACACTTGTACCTTGTACTTGTAACTGATTAGCAATTTTGGTTGTACCATTCTGCCAAATTTGTATTGGTTCTATTTGTTTCATTTTTCTAATTTTTCAATTCTTAATTTTAAATCTTCTATTATAGTTTGTTGTTCTTGGATGGCTTTTGTTAAAACCGCAGTTAATTGCGAATAGTTTACTGCTTCTTTTTGGATTCCTTTTGATTCATCTTTAGTATCAACTTGGGAATAACTTACAAATCTTTCATCGGGAAAATCTTCTGCAATAAAACCAACTTGTTTTTGATCATTAGATTTTAAATTATATTTTACGGGATTTAAAGAAAGAATAAAATCTAACCCAATATCAATCTTTTCTACATCTTTTTTATATCTTATAGAACTGCTTTTTTTACAAATAAAACCCGAAGAATTTAACACTAAATCTGTTCCGCTATCTGTTGCGATTAATCCCGCATATACCGCACCATCGTTACGAGCGTGAAGAACACCATAGCCATCGCTATTAAGAGTTACAAAAATATATTTTGCACTTGTTGTGGAATCCCCCATCATATATACCTTATAATCTGAGTGTGGGTCACGATTAATGCCGATATTTCCTGTTGTATAGCCTATTTTAAAAACATCTCCTTTATTTCTGCTATTAATTACATAAGCATCATCACTAGCATTATTATAAGTTTGCCATCTGTAATTTGTGCTAACTCCATCAGTTGTAAGTAATGTAGATTGTGAATATATATGATTGCTAAAATTAGCATCACCCCCCGATGAGATGGTGAGTTTTGTTGAAGGAGCAGCATTGTTAGATGTTTGAAATTGTAAATCTGCATAATTTCCCGCAGTTGATTGAGTAGATATAATTCTTGCACATCTATCATTATCTCCTGCGTTTACATAAAAATCAAGTGATATTCCTGTTCCTGATGCAGTGTGTGCGTTATTATATAATCCTAATCCTCTAGTTATGCTTCCACTACTATCATTTTTTACATTTAATTTAGATAAAACTTGAGTAGTTCCAATACCTACACTACCATCCGATGATTTAATAGTCATCCTCCTAATATTTGCCGTTGAAAAAACTAAATTTGATACTTCGGCTCTGATTACTAATTCTCCTAAACTTGCATCACTTAATATACTACTTCCTGTTCCGCCCATTCTTCCGTAAAGCGTACTATCTGAATGGTATAGCATAATACCATAATTAGCATCTGTTCGGCTAGTTTTTAATTCTAAAAGTTCAGAAGATGTGCCATTTGTGAAAGTAGAAACACCCACTGAGGAGATGTTAAGTCTAGATGTACCAACAGTAGTTAAGTGTAATTTATCATTAGCGTGATCATAATAAATTCCTCCTCTATAAGGTTCATTGCCTGTTGTCCCTTGAGCAAAATACAATGCACCATTAGTATTATCTGCAGTTACTATTGTTATTCCTCCTTCACCACTTGCTTGTTTTACAACAAGATTATCTGCTCCACTGTAATAATCTGTTGGAGTTGCTCCAATACCCACATTACCACTACTATCAACTTGTAATCTAACATTCCCATCACCATCCGAAATGATAATGTTGTTAGATGATCCGCTTATATCTATTCCTCCAAAATTTCCTGTAAATGATCCAATTATTACATTTTTTGATCCTGTTGAAATTGCAGAACCCGAACTATTACCCAAAAAAGTGTTATTGCTTCCTGTAGTTATCCTTCCCGAATCTGTTCCTATAAAAGTATTTGACGAACCGCTTGATAAAGTAATTCCCGATTCCTGACCAATAGCAGTATTCTTATCTCCTGTTGTAACATTTTTTAAACTATCAAAACCAATAGCAGTATTATCCTCTCCTTCAGTTAATTCAAATAAAGCACTTTGACCTACACCCACATTACTTTGTCCAATAGTTAATTTGTCAAGAACATTATTTCCAAAAGCAACATTATTTGCGCCTGTAGTAACTCTTTGCATATTGCCGAATCCAAAACCGCAATTACTTGATCCTGTTACATTAACAATATTTCCTCCACCTATATTATAAGAAGTTGTGTCAGTACCTGCATTATTTTTTTGTAATAATGATATAGCATTACTGACTATTGACATTGCGGGATCACTCCTTAATTGATCAGATGTATTATTCCATACTGCAATAGTATTTAAAGTAATCGTTCCTGTTTTTATAACATCTCCACTTGCATCAGCTACCCAAGATAATGTACCACTCCCATCAGTTTTTAAAATTTGGTTTGCAGAACCATCAGTTGTTGGAAATTCGTATTCATTATAAAAGTTTATTTTGCTAGTGCTTAAATATAACTTAGACCCATTTCCACTCCCATCTGTTATTTGAGCAAGTGATGATGTTAATACACCATTGCCTGTTGTTTTTAACAAGCCTTGATAAGTTTGTGAAATTTGTTGATTAAATAAACTAGCCATTCTTTTTTAGTTTTAATAAAAACTTTTTTAATTTCTTAATATTCTCTGCTTTTGGTTTATAGCTTATAGTACCCATCCGTTGAAAGTTGCGTCATAACTTGGATAAATATCATCATTTGTATTTGTGGTGTATTCTGGAAATTTAGACTGATTAAAACACATATAATCTATGAATCTTCTTGTGTACCATTCAGCATGTGTTCTTTCTTTTTCTACTAAAAAATCAATTTCATTTTTACTAACTGATTCTGAATTTTCAGCAGTATGTTTATACACCCCTCCGTTACGCAATTGATAGGCAGCATAGGGATAATAATCAACCTGTGCCCAATGTATTAACATAGGTTGTATATACTCGTTTAAAAGTGTCTTATAATCAGCATTAGCAGGTAAATCAATATCTGTTGGAATAAGAGCAGTAATTTTATCGTACAACTTAGTTCCTAGATAATTTTGAATAGTTATCTCTTGAGCAATCTTAATAAATTGTATGAATTTATCTGTGTCAACATTTCCATCCATTATTGAATTTCTGACTAAATCTGTACGATTAATAAATAGTTTTGTAGCCATTAGTATTTATATTTTAGTGATCCATGATTAGGTAAATCAAATGTTGCTCTTTTTGCATCTTTACTTCCAAAAGGATTCCTTATGTAACTTTTAGGAATTGTTCCTGTTTTCCTGTAATTTTTTAAGTTTTCACTTACATCAGCACCTTTTTTTCTTCTATACAATACTTGTTTCCAAGCGTGACGACAATAACAACCACCCTTGTATTTAAATAAATCATAAGAATCTTTTCCTTTAGGGCTAAATTGACCATTTACTTCATCTCTACTTGCTCTATCAATATCTTCAATAGTATAAACAATTCCTTTTTTAGACAAATCCATCATTTTTTTACAAAAATCTCTTGTTTTGTAACTGCTTTTACGTTTCATTTTACCTGTGGCTTTGTCATACACTTTTTGAATAGACTTTGCTTTAGATTTTTTATAATATTGATAGCGTATTTTATAATTATTACTATCTATATAACTATAAGAACTTCCATCATTTTTGGATTTTATAGGTTCAGATAATCCTACTATTTTTCTTATTTTATTTAAAGTTGTTTCCTTATTTACAAGACAAGCATTTACCCATTCTTCATTAGACAAATTCTCATCTGAAACATCTCTAACATCTGTAATAATCCACTCATCATTTACAACTTCACCTTTTAAGTTTTCTAAAATTAAATGTCCTTGCTCATCACTTAATTCGGGTGCTTCTTCTTTTGCTTTTATAGGTACACAATTAGGAACTTTCTTTCCGTTCTTAGTTTTCATACCAATCATTTCATACCCATCATAACAAGGTGCTTTTAAGTTTATAGCTTCATTATGATCTTTACATGGCATGTGCCAAATCTTTCCATCTTCTTCGTGTTCGTGCGAACCCTTGCATCCTAATACTTCAGATACTTCTTCAGCCTCTTCTTTAGTTTCATATACAGTTTGACCATCAATTTGTTTTAAACTAATCTTGGACATTTGTATTCCAGTCTCTTCTTCTATTTCTAATGGAAAAGCCGGTGCTATTTTGTTAACAGGCATTTTAAGTCCCCCCTACCTTAAATAACTTACCAAAATTATTTTGACACTCATTTCCATCTTTATCATGTGGTGAATCTGTTCTCAATCTTCTTCTTATATCATATGAGTATTCGCCAAGATTTGAAAACTTCAGCCCATCAAGGATTTTTCTTTGCGCATGCTTTACAATATCTTCGTTGTTTTCTTCCTCATTGGGGGGATCTCGATCATTATTCTTGTAAAATGAAACAAATAGTTTTCTTGCTTCACTCTTTGAGTCATTAAACACCTTATCAAGTTGATTTGGAGACAATGGATTCTCATCATCTCCGGAATCTCTTTCGGCATCTGAGCCTAAAGCGAACAAAAAATTGTTGTATGAGTAGATCATAATGATAGAAGGTAGTTTTTTAATCTGCAATACATTGTCTACAAGGTGTTTAAAGTTTTTAGTCTCAACCAATTTATCTATATAGCACTTCAAGTCTTGATTCAAGTTATTATCAGAATTCAGTAATTCTTCCATTTTTACGTCTAAAATATCTTGTTCATAAGAGCATATAGGGAAAGAGTATTTGGTTGCTTGAAGCGTTCTCTGACGTGAATCTGTTTGGAATGTTGCGGGGCTTTGCACAAAGCTGCGTTGTCTCCGAGAAGACTGGTTTATGGATAGGTTTAATTCTGTTCCTTCTGGTGGTATGTAACACAGACGAACACCATAT
>Ga0209232_1000523_pt1 | contig 23254 bp, 17 predicted proteins | sample ETNvirenome_2_60_FD_184066 | JGI IMG/M metagenome (GOLD analysis project Ga0209232, IMG submission 184066) | Marine viral communities from the Pacific Ocean - ETNP_2_60 (SPAdes) (version 2) | ecosystem: Environmental > Aquatic > Marine > Oceanic | place: Pacific Ocean | collected 2013-06-22
GTCAGCAGCCCATAGTCGTCACCCGGCGCAAACGGCAGCGCGTCACCGCGCGTCAGCGTCGCGGCGCGCGCCAGAAAATCGGCTGCCTCGCCGCGCCGCCCCAGTTCGCTCGCCGCCCGCGCCGCCATCAAGAGCGACCAGCTGTCGGCGTCGGGGCGATCGACGATGGGCAGCAACGCCTCGATCGCGCCGTCGGCATCGCCATCGGCCCAGTTGGCGACCGCCAGGATGCGCCGCGCGGTGAAATTATACGGCTGTTCGGCGAGCAGCCGGTCGGCCCAGGTCGCCGCCACCGCCTCACCGCCCAGTTCCAGCTCGACGACCGCGCTCAGCAGCATGAAGCCCGGCACGTCGTCGATCTCGCCGCGGGCGCGCTGGAGCAGGCTGCGCGCCAGCCGGTAATTGTCGGCGCGCGCCGCGAGCACCGCTTGCAGGTAGAACAGCCGCGGATCGCGCGGCACGATCGTCGCGGCGTGGCGCAGCGCGACCAGCATGTCGCGATAGCGCCCCAGATCGCCCAGCGTCGCCGCCTGGTCGATCAGCGCGTCGGCATTGTCGGGATCGGCCGCCAGCGCATCGTCATACCATTTAAGCGAGGCGGTCAGCCCATCCTCGGTGCGGATCAGATTGGCCTTGTACGCCAGCGCGGCGCTGTTCGCCTTGTTGAGTTCGATCGCAAAATCGACCGCATCGCGCGCGCCCGCGGTGTCGGCATTGGCGTCGCGAAAGCGCGCGACATCGACCCACAGCGTGGAGTTGCGCGGCAGTTCGCGCACCGCCCGGTCGTAAGCATCGCGCGCCGCGCCAAGGTCGCCGCGCGCCAGATGGACGTCGCCCGCGACCCACGCCGCCTCGCCGATCATTTCGGGGATGACCGGCCCCGCGTCGATCGCCTCCAGCGCGCGCTGCCCCTCGCCCTGCATCGCATAGGCGCGCGCCAAGAGCGGCCGCAGCGCCGCGGCATTGCCGCCCGCGCTGAGCGCGCCCTTCACCGCCGCCTCGGCACCGACCCCGTCGCCCAGCCGGATCGCGACCCGCGCCAGTTCGACGCGCTCTGCAATCGCCTGCGGGTTATCGGCAATCGCCGCCTGCAATTCGGCGCGGCGCTCGGCAAAGGCGCGTCGGGACGCGTCGGGACGCGGCGCGCCGCATCCCGCCAGCACCGCCGCGATCAACAGCGCGCTCGTCCAGACGCGGCCCAGCTTCATTCAGGCGTGCATCCGATATTGTTTCAGCAGATCGTACAGCGTCGGGCGGCTGATCCCGAGCAGCTTGGCGGCGGCCGAAATATTGCCCTCGCTCTGCGTCATGGCGCGGCGGATGGCGACGCGGTCGGCTGCCTCGCGCGCGCTGCGCAGGTTCAGCCACGCCTGCTCGCCGTCCTGCGCGGCGCCGTTCGTCAGGTCGAGGTCGTCTTTCGCGACCAGCTTGCCGTCGGCCATGATCACCGCGCGCTTGATCCGGTTTTCCAGCTCGCGGACGTTGCCCGGCCACAGCCCCTCATCGATCGCCTGCAGCGCATCGGGGGCAAAGCCGCGCACCGCGGGATTCATCTCAGGCGCATATTGGTGCAGGAAATGCCGCGCCAACAGCACGGGGTCGCCCGGTCGTTCGGCCAGCGACGGAATTTTCACCACCATCTCGGCAAGCCGGTAATATAGGTCGTCGCGGAAACTCTGCGCCGCGATCATCGCGTCGAGGTCGCGGTGCGTCGCGCACACGATGCGGGTATCGACCGCGATCGGCTTGCGCCCGCCGATCCGCTCGATCGTGCGTTCCTGCAGAAAGCGCAGCAATTTGACCTGCAACGGCAGCGGAATATCGCCGACTTCGTCGAGGAACAAAGTGCCCCCATGCGCCAGCTCGATCTTGCCCTCGGTGGTCTTGACCGCGCCGGTGAACGCCCCCTTTTCATGCCCGAACAATTCGCTTTCGAGCAGATTTTCGGGGATCGCGGCGCAGTTGATCGCGACAAACGCGCCGTCGCGGCGCCCGCTTGCCTCGTGTAGCCCGCGCGCCAGCAATTCCTTGCCGGTGCCGCTGGCGCCAAGCAGCATCACACTGACATCGAGGTTCGCGACGCGCTCGATCGTCCGCGCGACCTTTTGCATTTCGGGCGCGCCGCTGATCATCCCGCCGAGCACCCGATTGTCGCTGCTCCCCTGCTGCGCCAGCCGGACATTCTCGACCTCCAGCTCGCGGACATGAAAGGCGCGCGCGACGATCAGCCCCAGTTCGTCGATGTCGATCGGCTTTTGGTAAAAGTCCCACGCGCCGCTGGCGATCGCCGCCAGCGCGCTGGCGCGTTCGCCATGCCCCGACACGACGATGACCTTGGTATCGGGCTTCGCCTCGAGGATCGCGGTCAGGGTGCGAAAGCCCTCGCGCGTTCCGTCGGGATCGGGCGGCAACCCCAGGTCGAGCGTCACCACATCGGGTTCCTCGGCGCGCAGCATCTCGATCGCGGCGTCATGATCGCCCGCGATCAGCACCTGATAATCCTCATACGCCCATTTGAGCTGCGTCTGCAGCCCCGGGTCATCCTCGACCACCAGCAGCTTACGGATATGGGTGGCGGGTTCGCTCATTGCGATGTCACTTTCATCATCCGGGCATCGACGCCCGCGCCCTCATGCGCGTCGGCCAGCGGCAGCCACAAAGTGAAGCTGCTCCCCTTGCCTGGTTCGCTCTCGACGTCGATCGCGCCGCCCATCGCCTGCGCGATCTGCAATGCCTCGAACGCGCCCAATCCAAACCCGCCGTCCTTTGTCGAGACAAAGGGTTTGAACAGCTCGTCGCGAATGAAGCTGCGCGTCATGCCACTGCCTTGGTCGATCACATCAATGCGCGCCCGGCCGTGCTCGGCGACCGCGACGACCTGGACCGGGGTTCCGGCGTCCGAGGCATCAATCGCATTGGCGACCAGATGCTGGACAATTTGCCGGACCGATTCCGCATCGCCCCACACCGACAGGCCGGTCTGACAACCGACGAACAGCGCCCGGCGCGGCCGCGCCTCGGCGGCAATGTCGTTCAGGATCGGTTCGATCAAGGTCCGTCCGGCCTCGGCCGCCGGTCCGCGCCCGCGCGGTGCCAGGCGGACCAACAGGTCGCTCAGCCGCCCCGCCGAAATCTTCAGCGTTTCGACCATGTCGACGCGAAAGTCGGGTTTGTCGGCATGGCGTTCGGCATTGCGCGCGAGCAAGCCGATCTGGCTCGCCAGATTCTTGATGTCGTGCATGATGAAGGCAAAGCGGCGGTTGAATTCGTCGAAACGCCGCGCCTCGGACAACGCCTCCTGACTTTGCGATTCGGCCAGATAGCTCGCCGCCTGTTGCCCCGCGATGCGCAGCACGTCGAGATCTTCCCAATCCAGCGCGCGCGACACCGGTGGACGGTGCAGCACGACGACCGCGATCATGCGCTGGAAATGCAGGATTGGGACCACGACCCACGCCCGCTGGTCGGCGATCAGCCAATCGGGGATCGCCAGATTCTCGTCCGATTGCCCCCGGCGCTCGGCATCCAGGTCGACGATGTGCCGCGTTTCCTGCAACATGAATGCCGATCGCAACGACAGCGCCGCATCGTCCGCGTCGACATCGACCGGCCAATGCCATTGTTCGGCAACACGAAAGCCGCCCCCGGCGGCGGGCAGCATCAACAGCGCGCCGGGGCTGCCGGTCAGCTCGGCCAGCGCCTTGGCGACCCGGCGATGGAGGTTGCGATCATCCTCGCCGCCGCCCTGACCCAGCGTCGCGGTAAAGCGCATCCACTCGGTCCGATAGTCGTAACGATGTTCGAAAAGATGTTTGGTGATCATCACCGACAGCCAGGCACGCGCCCGCGCCGACGCGATCAGCAATCCGCCGGTGCCCAGCGCCACGACCAGCGATGCCGCCTGGGCCAGTTCGGCATAATCGCCGCCTACTAGCCGCGCGATCGCCCCGGTCAACCCGATGACGATCAGATAGGCGGCGACGGCCAGCAAGATCAGCGTGCGCATCGCGGCGGTCCGCGACAGCTGCATCCGCTCGCGCCCGATATCCATCGCCGCAACGATATAGGTCGGCAGCATCAGCAGCACGACCGCAGGCAGCAACTGGATCAAGGTCGAGGCGCTCTTGCCGGTCAGCGCCCCGATCAGCTGGACGTTGAGTTCATACGCCCACAGCATCGCAAACCCGCCGGCGACCGCCATCACCGGCGTCCGCAGGCCGGCACTCGCGTGGCGGACCCCGCTATCGACGATCAACAGCCCGCCGGTCGCGACGATCATCGCGGCAAAGGTCAGCGTTGGCGTCATCCACGGCTCTGCCGCGGCGCCGGCCCGCCAATGCGCTGCCGCGCCCAGCACTAGGGTCAGCAGGCAAATTGTCGCCAGCATCCGCAGGATCAGCCGCAGCGGCCGCGACATCGGCGCCCCCGGTGACCAGAAGGTCGTGGCCAGCCAGCCCAGCATCGCCAGGTCGCGCAGCGGCTGCGCCACCATTGCCTGCGACGATCCGGGCGTGAACAGCGCGAGCACCGCGCACCATAGCGCGGTAGCGGCGGCCGCGAGCGTCAGCATCCGCGGCGCCGGCATCAATGCTGCCATCCGCGCTGGTGGTCGCGCCAATAGCCACAGCGCGACCGCGGAAAAGCCGACCAATGCCAGCACCGAGAGAATTTCCGACACGCCGCCGAGCATGATCAGCGCGCGCCGTCAGGCCACAGTACAACGCGCACTGTTTGCAACAGGATCAACAGGTCGAGGAAGGGCGAGTAGTTTTTCGCGTAATACAGGTCATATTCCAGTTTGACCCGCGCATCCTCGACCGACGCACCATATGGATAGTTGATCTGTGCCCAGCCGGTCAGCCCGGGCTTCACCATGTGCCGTTCGGCATAAAAGGGCATTTTCTGTTCGAGTTCTTCGACGAAACTGGGGCGCTCGGGGCGCGGCCCGACAAAGCTCATGTCGCCCTTCAGGACGCACCAGGTCTGCGGCAGTTCGTCGATGCGCAGTTTGCGGATGATCCGTCCGACGCGGGTGACGCGCGGATCATTCTCGCTCGCCCACACCGCCTTGCCCTCGGCCTCGGCATCGGTGCGCATCGAACGAATTTTGAAAATGTCGTAGGGTTCGCCGAACAGCCCGACGCGCGGCTGGCGGTAAAACACCGGCCCGCGGCTGTCGAGTATCACCGCGATTCCGGCAACGATGATCAGCGGCAGGCCGACGACCAGCACGATCAGGCTGGCCAATATGTCGAACAGCCGCTTGCCGACCTTGGAAATCCGTTGCCCCGCCGAAAATCCGTCGGAAAAGATCAGCCCGCTGGGGTTGGTCGTTGCCAGATCGACGCGCCCCGTCTCGCGCTCGATAAAGCTCGCAATGTCGTTAACATGGACGCCGGTCGTCTTGACGCGCAGCAGGTCGTTCAGCGGCAACGCGTTGCGCCGCTCTTCCAGCGCCAGCACGACTTCGCCGGCGCGGAGCATGACAACATGATCGGAAAGATTGGGGATCGTCTCGCGCGCGACCGCGCCGGAGACTGCCTTTTCGGCGTCGCTCATCGCGATAAAGCCGACCATCTCCAGCCCGCTGCCGGGCGCATTGGCGAGCGCCGCCAGTCGCGCGGCGCGCGGTCCGGCACCCAGCACCAGGATGCGGCGACGAAACGCTTCGGCTCCCGCCGACTGGGTCAGCGCCAGACGGATGACGAACAGCGCCGCAATCGCCAGCGCCATCGCGTACAGGCTGTTGGCGCGCCACAGCGTCGCGGTCGGCAACAGAAACCCGAGCACCGAGAGGAAAATCACCCCGAGCGAGATCGCGGCGAGCAGGCGCGCGGTGGCAAAGCGCATCGAACGCAGCCCCTCGTTCCCGTACATGCCGGTCGCCATCATCGCGAGCGAATTGGCGACGGCAAAGGTCGCGAGCGGCAGCCACCGGTCGGCGAGCGGCCCGGCGTCGAAGCCCGCCTGATGCGCGTAAAGATGCCACGCCCCCTCGGCCGAGCCGAGCAGCGCGAAAAATTCGATCAGCGCCAGCCAGACGACGGCGTGCGGGACATAATGTTTGAACAGCCGGAACATGAAAAATTACGCAGCCCTTTCGCATCCCCGATACTACAGTCGAGGCGTCAACTGTCGGTTAATTTTACACTTGCCAATTGCCCAAGCAGGGGTGACCCGCGGCGCCGGAGGCGATAGACCGGTGCGATGACCGTGATGATCCAACCCCTCATCCTGTGCGGCGGTGCCGGCACCCGGCTGTGGCCCGAATCGCGCGGCCACCGCGCCAAGCAGTTCCTGCAGCTGACCGGCACGCAAAGCCTGTTCCAGCAGACGGTACACCGCACCCCCGCCAGCGCCGCCTTTTGGCCGCCGATCATCCTGTGCGGCGACGCCCATGTCGCCGCAGTGCACGATCAGATGGGCGAACGCGAAGCCGCTTTGATCGTCGAACCGATGCCGCGCGGCACCGCCGCCGCCATCGCGCTTGCGGTCGCCCGCGCCGATGCCGACACGCTGTTGCTGGTGATGCCCAGCGATCATGTCATCGCCGACGCCCCCGCCTTTCACGCCGCGATCGCCAAAGGCACGCGGCTGGCACAGCAGGATTGGATCGTCACCTTCGGCATCACCCCCGACGGCCCTGAAACCGGCTTTGGCTATATCGCCAATGGCGACGCACTCGGCGAAGATGGTTTCGCCGTCGACCGCTTCATCGAAAAGCCACCGCTCGCCGAGGCGGAGGCGATGCTCGCGGCGGGCGGCTACAGCTGGAACGCGGGCATCTTCCTGTTCCGCGCCGGCCGGATGCGCGATGCGATGCTCACCCATTGCCGCGCCATTTTCGAGGCCGCCGACGCCGCCGTCGCCGCAGCCATTATCGACGGCGATGCGCTCTATGCCGATGCCGTCCATTTCGCGCGGGCTCCGTCGGACTCGATTGACTATGCGGTGATGGAAAAGGACGACCGCGTCGCCGTCATCCCCGCGGCGATGGGCTGGTCCGACCTCGGCAGCTGGCAGGCCGTCCACACGCTCGCGCCGAAGGACGCCGTCGGCAACGCCGTCACCGGCGAAACCTTCCTCCACGACAGTCACGGCAATCTTGTTCGCAGCGGCGGCAAGCGCGTGTCGCTGATCGGCATGGACAATATTGCCGTGATCGTCGACGGCGACGATATTCTCGTCATGCCGCTAGCCCGGTCGCAGGACGTCCGCGCCGCGGCCAAGGCGCGCGAATAGCCGTTGCCGCCCGCATGACGCATCGCTCCGATTTTGCAGCCGCTCCGCTGGGGCTGATGCGCCATGGCGCCAACGAGCGGCGCGAACGCCACCGCCATGACGACAGCTTCGTCGCGGTCGTCCTCGAAGGCGGCTATCAGGAAGCTGGGGATGAGGGTCGCTGGAACGTGCGGCCGGGCGACGCGCTGATCCATCATGCGTTTGAATCGCATCTCGACCGCTTTGGCGCGACCGGCGCGCGCGTCCTCATCCTCGACCTGCCGCCCGGACTTTCCGGCACGACCGGTGTCCGCGGCCGGGTCGGCGACGCCGACCGGCTCGTGCAGCTCGCCGAACGCGACGGCCGGGCGGCGGCGGCGCTCTTTTCAGAAACCTTCGTGGCGACGCCCGCGCCGCCGCTCGACTGGCCGGACCTGCTCGCCGATGATTTGCGGCGCGGCGCGGTCTTCGCGCTGACCGATTGGGCCGATCGCTACGGCGTCCGCCCGGAAACGCTCAGCCGAGGGTTTCGCACCGCTTATGGCTGCACGCCCAAGGCGTATCGCGCCCATGTTCGCGCCCGCGCCGCGCTGGCGGCGATCCGCGCGACGGGCGAAACGCTGGCGACGATCGCCCACCAGCTGCACTTCACCGACCAGGCACATATGACCCGCGCGATCGCCGCGTTGACCGGTAGTACACCGGGGCGCTTGCGCCAGCGTCAATTGGTTACAATACAGGGCTGATGCGCCGCGGATAGACGTCCACGTCAGACGCTATTCTGGAGATCGCACCATGCTCGACCGCCGAACCTTGCTTGCCGCCGCCGCCGCATCCTCCATGCTCGCGGGCCTTCGTTCGCCCGCTCGCGCCGCCCGGGCGACGTCGCCTGCCGAAGAGGGCGCCCGGCTCACGGCGCTGTATGAGCGCATCTATGACATGCTGCTCGACCTCGACCCCGAATTCGCCACCGCGCTCGGGCTCGACAAGGGCGACCGCGCCGCCGCAAAATCGCGCCTGGCCGACCGCTCGCCGGCGGGGATCGCGCGCGGCCAGAATCTCTATCGTCAGGGGCTCGCCGAACTGAAGAGCTTCGATCCTGCCAAGCTGTCGGGCATGGACCGGGTCAACTACGACACCTTCCGCGGCCCGTGGGAAACCTATGTCAACGCTTACGATCGCTTCAGCTACGGCCTCCACAGCTGGCCCGAACCGCATCCGGTGACCCAGCTCAGCGGTATCTATCGCCTGATCCCCGACTTCCTCGCCAATCAGCACAGCATCGCCAATGCCGCCGATGCCGAGGCCTATCTGGCGCGCTGCACGGCGTTCGCCACCGAACTCGACCATGAAACCGCGCGGATCACGGCCGAACATGCCGCGGGCATCATCCCGCCCGATTTTATCATCGACCGCACGCTTCAGCAATATCGCGCCGTCATCGCGCCGACGCCGCAGGCCAATCTGCTGACCACCAATCTTCAGACCAAGACCAAAAACATCCCGGGCGATTGGGCGGGCCGCTGCACCGCGATTGTCAAAGACCAAATCTATCCCGCGATGCAGCGCCAGATCGCCGCACTCACCGCCGTCCGGCCCCGCGCCACCCACGACGCGGGCGTCTGGCGGCTACCAAAGGGCGACGAATATTATGCCTATGCGCTGGCCTATGCGACCACGACGACCAAAGGCGCGGCGGAAATCCACCAGCTCGGGCTCGACCGCATCGCCGAACTGTCGGCGCGCGCCGACGCGATCTTTCGCAAACAGGGGATGACGAAAGGCACCGTCGCCGAACGGCTGCGCGCGCTGGGCAAGGATCCGCGCTTCATCTTTCCCAACACCGACGATGGCAAGACGAAGCTGATCGCCGAACTCAACGACCAAATCCAGAAAATGCAAACGCGGCTGCCCGAAATGTTCGGCCGCCTGCCCCAGGCCAAGGTCGATATCCGCCGCGTCCCGCCGGAGATTGAGGCGGGCTCGCCCGGCGGCTATTATCAGGTTCCGGCGCTCGACGGTTCGCGCCCCGGCGCTTATTATATCAACCTGCGCGACACCGCCGAAAACCCCTCGTGGACGCTGCCCACCCTCACCTATCACGAAGCGACCCCGGGGCATCACCACCAGATCGCGCTGGCGCAGGAGGCGACGGGCATCCCGCGCCTCCGCCGCCTGCCCGCTTACTCGGTCTACACCGAAGGCTGGGGTCTTTATGCCGAACAACTCGCCGACGAAATGGGTGCCTATGCCGACGATCCGTTCGGCCAGCTTGGTTATCTGCAATCCTATATGTTCCGCGCTGCGCGGCTCGTCGTCGATACCGGACTCCACCATTTCCGCTGGAGCCGCGAAAAGGCGATCGCTTATTACAACGAAGTGCTCGGCACCTCCGAAGCGTCGAACGTGACCGAGATCGAGCGTTATTGCGTGTGGCCGGGCCAGGCGACCAGCTATATGGTCGGACAGGTCAGCTGGGTCGCGATCCGCGAAAAGGCGCGCGCCGCACTGGGCGACAAATTCGACTTCCGCAGCTTCCACGACACCGCGCTCGCGGCGGGGGCGATGCCGATTTCGGTGCTGGAGTCGGTGATCGATCGCTGGGTCGCCGAGCGGCAGGCCTGATCGCTGGACGTCCATGCCGCCACGATCTCATGACCCGGTACGCCACTGGATTTGAGCGGCGGCACCGGATTGCTTAAGCCGCGGCGCAGCAGAGCGCGAAGGCGCCGGGTCGCCTCGGTCGGGGGAAACAGATGGACGGGCTAATCTCGATCGCCGCGATTATCGTCATATTGCTCGTTACCGGCACCGCGCTCGGCCTGATCCGCCGCGACAGTTTTTCGATCCGCTGGCTCCTTGTCGCCGCAGCACTGGTGTTGATCAACGATCTGCTGCTCACCCGCGCCTATGGGCTGATCCCCAGCGTCCTGCCCGACAGCGACTGGAACTGGGAGGGCAAGATACTGGCCCTGACCGCGACGCTCGCCATCGCCGCGCTGCCGGCCTTTGGCTGGCGGCGGGTCGGCCTGAACCTGCGGCAGGCACCGGGAAGCTGGAAAGCCGCAATCCCGGTCGCCATCCTCTATTGCGCTTTCTTCGCCGCGCTGGCGCTGGCGTTTCCCAGCGAGGCGGGGTCGCCCGAATCGATCGCCTTTCAGCTCACCATGCCGGGGTTTGAGGAAGAGCCCTTCTATCGCGGCATCCTGCTGTTCGCGCTGGCGCAGGCGTTTACGGCGCGCGTCCGGTTTCTCGGCGTCGAGTGGAACTGGGGCGCCATCCTGTCGTGCGTCCTGTTCGGCCTCGCCCACGCCTTCGGCTATTCCGACGGCACCTTCTCGTTCGATCCGCTCTTCTTGGCGCTGACCGCAGTGCCGTCGCTCCTCGCGGTCTGGCTGGTGCTGCGGACGCGCAGCCTGGCGCTGCCGATCCTCCTCCACAACTTCGGCAACGCCATATCCTATTTGCTGTGACGCGGGGGCTGCGCCGCAATCTAGGGCTGCGGATCAACGTCCGGCGTCGCCGCCAGCACCCGCTGCACCATCGCCGGCCAGTCGTCAAAGCGCCAGAATGTTGGACTCGCGCGGCCGACAATGCGCGGCTCGCGGGCCGTCGGCGGAATTTCGCAGTCGACTGGCGCACATTCCGCCAGCAGGTCGCAATCGAAAAAGACGCGCACGACAATCGCCTCGCCATTCTCGCTCGCGCTGCCGGTGACAATGCCCAACACGCCGGTCGATAGGCTTACCAGCGTGCCGACCGGAAATATGCCCAGGCTGTCGGCGAACTGGTCGAGCAGGCGCGGGTCGAAATGACCCGGCCAGCTTTGCATCGCGCTCAGCGCCTCGCACGGCGTCCACGCCGCTTTATACGGCCGGTCCGACGTCACCGCGTCATAGACGTCGCAAATGGCCCCCATCCGCGCATAGAGCGACAGCGCTTCACCGCTCAAACCGCCGGGATAGCCCGTCCCGTCCATCTTTTCATGGTGGCGCAGGCACACCTCCAGCGCCGCGGTGGGAATGTCCGACGATTGCGCCAGCAAGCTATGCCCCGCCAACGGATGCCCCTCCACCGACACGCGCTCGCCCAGCGTCAATTTGCCGGGCTTGAGCAGGACGTCGTCGGCAATTGCGACCTTGCCGACATCGTGCAGCAGCCCCGCGACCCCCAATTCCTGAACCTCGGCCTCGCTCAGTTTCAGGTGACGGCCAAAGTTGATCATCAGCGCGCACACCGCAACCGAGTGGAGATAGGTATATTCGTCCTTCTGCTTCAACCGCACCAGATTGAGCAGCACCCGCGAATGGCGTGCGATCGAATCGCTGATCGCCTGCGCCAGCGGGGCTATTTTGCCGCCATCAACCGCGCGGCCCAGTCGGGCGGATTCGAACAGGTCGATCACCGCCCGCCGCGACTTGTCGATCACCCGCGCGGCGCGGCGGCGCTCCTGAGCATAGGTCGCGGGCCGGACCGCACGGGCGCGCGGCGACGGCGCAAATATCGCCGCGCGGCGTCGCTCAACCCCGCGATAGGGCGGTGTCATGCCGCTGGGGATCGTGGTCCGCCGCTCGACGGGAAACATCTCTTCGCTGGCGCCTGACACGACGCGACTGCGGTCGCGATCGACGATCACCGCGGTCACGTCGGACTCGCGAATGCGCGCCAATTGGTCGGCCGTTTCGACCAGAAACCGGCTGCGCCAGAACGGGTGATCGATCCAGCGCCCGTCGAACCCGTCGACGAACATGCCGATTTCGACCTGTTCGGGTTTGAGATGAAGCAACATCGGGCCCGGTCCTGAGCGGCGAATGCCACTCTCGCTTAACGACCGGAGAGGCCATGCTTTTAAGTGGGTTAGATATCTTGCGCCGTGAGAACCGGTCGCGGCCGTCCTTCTTCGACGATGGAGCGTCCCGGCACGGCCAAATGCGACGAACCGGCCCCGCATCTATTGCTAATGCGACTGCATCGCATTAGTCAGAGGCGCGACTCGTTTGAATCTTCAGGGGAATATCCACGTGAAAACCGCGCGTATCGCCATGCTTGTGTGCACCGCCTTGGCCAGCGGCGGCGCCTTCGCCGCCGAGGCTGCCTCGGCGGAGATCGAGGATCAGGATCAGATTGTCGTCACCGGCTATGCCGGAACCAAGACCGACACCGCGCTGATGGAACTGCCACAGCCGGTGAAGATCATCACCGCCGACCAATATGAGGCGCAGGGGGCGATCAACATCAGCGACACGGTGAAATATGCCGCCGGCGTGCTCGCCAACCCCTATGGCCGCGACACCCGGGTCGATGGTTTCAACGTCCGCGGTATCGACGCGCTGCAGTTTCGCGACGGAATGCGCGACATCTTCTCTTTCTATGCCAGCATCACCTCTGATCCCTATAATTTCGATCGCGTCGAAATCGTGCGCGGCCCGGCCTCCGTCCTCTTCGGACAGGGCTCGATCGGCGGCCTCGTCAACCTCGTGTCGAAAAGCCCCGACTTTGACACGCAGGGTGAAATCAATCTTGTGTACGGCAGCTATGATCGCAAGGAAGTGCTGGCCGACGTCAATCTCGCGCTATCCGACAGCTTTGCGATCCGCGCTGTCGGACGGGCTCGCGACGCCGATACCTATGTCGACCATGTACCTGATGACCGGGTGATGTTTGCGCCCTCGCTGCGCTGGAAGCCGACCCCCGACACCGATATTGTGCTCACCGGCCTTTATCAGGAGGATGACACCGGATCGACGTCACAGTTCCTCCCCATCGTCGGCACCTTCCGCCCCAATCCCGGCGCGCCGCGGCAACTCGACCGGTTCACCTTTGTCGGCAAGCCGGGCTGGGACCGTTATGCAGGCCGGTCGCTGCAGGGCATGGCGAGCGTCACGCACGACTTTTCCGACGCGGTGCGGCTCAGCCTCAAGGCGCGCTATATCGATAGCGACTTGGAGTATTTCACCCATTACACGAACAGCTACAGCAACCCGACCGATCCGTTTGCCGCCGACCGCCGCACCATCGGCCTCTATGCCGATGCCAGCGACGCGCGAATGAACGTGTTTTCGACCGACAATAACCTGCAGTTCAATTTCAACACCGGTGACAATATCGAGCACAAGTTGCTGATAGGCGTCGACTACAGCTGGAACGAGGTCGGAAAACGCGGCGTCTTCGGGTTCGAAACCATCGATCTTTACGACATCGATTATGATGCACTGCTGACCTATGATCCGACCGGCCCCTTCGCCGAGACGTCACAGAAACAGCTTGGCGTCTATGTGCAGAACCAGATCCGCTTTTTCGACCGGGTCTCGGTTGTCCTCGGCGCGCGGCGTGACCGCGTAACATCGTCGGTGGGGAACAAGGACAATGCCACCACGTTCCGCGCCGGCATCATCGGCGATATCGGCGCCGGCATCTCGCCCTTTTTCAGCTATACCGAGAGCTTCCTGCCCATCGCGGGCTCGCTGACCGACGTCAACGGCAACATCGGCGATCCCTTCAAGCCGCAGACTGGAACCCAGTTCGAAGGCGGTCTGAAATGGCAGCCCGGTCCGGGGACGCTGGTCACGGTCACAGCCTTTCACATCAAGGAGCGCAACCGCGTCCTTTACGGCGCAGGAAGCTCGACCACTCAGTCGGGCGAACTGACCACCAAGGGCATCGAGTTTGAGGCGAGCCACAGCCTGCCCGGCGATTTCGACCTGCTGGTCAACTATGGCTACAACAAGCTGCGTTCGGAAACGAGCACCGATCTTGACTATTTGCCGCGTCACATCGCCTCGATCTGGTCGACCAAGACCTTCGGCTTGCCCGACGAAGCGCAGCTGCGCCTGGGCGCCGGTGTCGTCTACACCGGCAAGCGCCGGTCGGACGGTCCGGCCTGGAACATCACGACGTCCGCCAACACCACGGTCGACGCGCTCGCCGAGGTCAGCTGGAACAATTGGCGCGTCGCGGTCAACGCCACCAACCTGCTCGGCAACAAGTTTTTCGCGTCTTGTCTCGCGCGCGGCGACTGTTTCGTCGGCGCGCCGCGCAACGTGATGGCGACGCTTGGCTACCGCTTCCGGTGAGCAGCACCGCACCTCTGGTCTGGATCGGTACCGCGGCGATCGTCGCCGCGGTGCTGCAACTCCGCCGTGCGTGGGCGCTGCCGCGCCGGTCGGCGGTGCAGAATGGCATCGGCTGGACACTGATGTTGGCGGGCACGGCGCTCGCTCTCGCGGGTGATGGCGCGTGGGGGGTTGCCGTGGCTTCGCTCGGCGGCATGATCGTCGCGGCGCTGCTGCTCGCCCACGCCGGATGGACAGCGCGACCGGGCAAGGGCCGCGCGTCGGCTCGCAAAGCGCATATGCTGCCCGAAAAGGGCGAGCCACGCCAGATCGGCCGCCGCCTGCTCACGTTCCTGCTCTCTGTACCGCTCGCCTTCGCGGCGTCCTTGCTCGTCGCGCTTGGCGCGCGAGCCCTGGCTGGACTCGCGGGCTGGAACGACGCCGACGGCAACGCCATGGCCCTCCTCCTGCTGCCGCTCCTCTGGGGCATACTCGCCTTCTGGCTGCTGATGCAGACGCATCGCCGCGCCCAATGGGCCTGGCTCGCGGCACCCGCAGCAACCGGCCTTGGCCTGATCTGGATCGGAGGCGCGCTGTGACCCTCGCTTTTTCAAAAGACAGCGTCCAGCGCGCACTGTCGGCGCATGCCGCGATCGGCCTGCTCGCGTCGGCGCTTCTCTATCTTATCTGCCTCACCGGCTCCGTCGTCGTCTTCTATCAGGAATGGCAGCGCATCGAACAGCCGGGCGCTCCCGAAATGGCAGCGATCGATCCCGATGCGGTGCAGCGCGCGGTCGTCGCGGTGCTTGCGACGGAAAAGGGCAAACCCGCCACCACCCACCTCTATGTCCATATGCCCGTCGACGGCCTGCCGCGCACGACGATCACCACCGATCATCAGGCGTTTCACGTCGATGCCGACGGCCGCATCGCCGGACCAGAAGAAAACGCCTGGTCCGAATTTCTGCTCGGTGCGCACTATGCCCTCAACATTCCGGGGCTCGTCGGCATGACGATCGTCGGCATCTTTGGCGTGATGATCCTTGCGCTTGCGCTGTCGGGCGTGGTCGCGCACCCGCGGATTTTTCGGGACGCCTTTCGCCTGCGAGTCCGCGATAGTCATGGCATCAGCCTCGCCGACTGGCACAACCGGCTTAGCGTGTGGACTTTGCCCTTCTCGCTTGCCATGGCGCTCACCGGCGCGATGATCGGGTTGGGCGTCGTCGGCGCCTATGGTCTCGCCGCCGCCTTTTACAAGAATGACGTCGAGGCAGCCTATGCCCCGATTTTTGGCGACGAAGCCAAACCCGATCCAAATCCTGCTCCGCTCGCGACCGTCGCCGCCCCGCTCGCCTGGATCGCGACGCAGCATCCGCAGGTTCGCCCAACCTATGTCATCCTTCACGACCCCGGCACGCGCGGCCAGCAGGTCCAGATCGTCGCCGAGCATCCGCGCCGCCTGATCTATGGCGAAACCTATGAATTCGGCGCCGACGGCAGCTATCATGGCAAGGTGGGCCTGTCGGACGGTCATATGGGGCAACAGCTTGCCGCCTCGACCTATAATCTCCACTTCGGCAATTATGGCGGGCTGCTAGTCAAGCTGGCCTATCTCCTGTTCGGGCTCGCACTCACGGTCGTGGTCGCCACCGGCACCTCGATCTGGCTCGGCAAACGGCAGCGGCGCGGACTTCGCGAACCTCGGCTGCGGGCGGGGTGGGACGGCGTCATATGGGGCGTCCCGCTTGCCCTCACCCTCACCTTCCTCGCCCGCATCGTCATTGGGAACGGCGCGCCGATGATCGCGATCTTCTGGACGATTACGGTGGCCATCCCGCTGCTGACGATGATCATCCGCCCCGAACCGCGCCCGAAGCGACTGCTCCAGCGCCTGCTCGTCGCCGCGGTCGTCGCTAGCATGGCCGCGGCAACGGCGGGCGTCGTCGCCGTCTAATCCCCGGCAAAGTCGAACGCGCTGACCCCGCGTTCGCCATCCCTGAACCGCAGCGGGCGGCCCAGCGGCGGCATCGATCGCTGGACGCAGCCGGTGCGCGTGCAGCGGCGGCAGCCGAGGCCGATCGGCGTTGCCCGCTCGCGCATCAGGTCGATACCGCGCGCCGCGATCAGCGGCGCCGCGACCTTCGCATCGACCCCAACGCACACCGCAAAGCGCGCCGGGGTGCCGCTGCCGCCCGCGCCCGGTGCCGCGACCGACCGCGATTGGGTGAACCAGCGCGATCCATCCTCCAATTCGACCAGGTCGGCGATCACTTCGCCGGGGCGGGCAAAGGCTTCGTGGACGCCCCACAGCGGACAGCGCGTGTCGCCATCGACCAGCGGCGACTGGCTCGCCCCGGCATAGCGTTTGCTCCCCTGCCCGGCGCGGTCGATGCGCAGCATGAAGAACGGCAACCCGCGTGCGCCGACACGCTGCAGCGTCGTCAGCCGGTGCGCGACCTGCTCATAGCCCGCGCCGAAACGCCGTTGGAGCAGCAGCAAATCATAGCCTGTCGCATCGCAGGCGCGCAGAAACCGGCCATAGGGCATCATCAGCGCGGCGGCGAAATAATGCACGAGATGCCGCTCGAACAAGCGCGCCGCTGCGGCCTCGGCAAATTCAGCGCCCGCGACCAGCGCGTCGATCTCGGCCTTCGCTTCGATCTGCGCCAGCGTCGCCGCCGCCTGAAAGGTTCGCGACGCGGGGCGCAGCAACTCGCTCAGCATCAATTGCCGCGCATGCCAGTCGAGCCAGCGCAGCCGGTCGGGCATCACATCGCTCGGCAGGATGCGGATGCCCAGCTGATGCCGGGTGCGCAGCCGCTCCGATATTGTCCCGTACAGATCGCCGCCCGCCAGCCGCAGTTCATCGGCCAGTTCCTCCGCCTTGGCATCCAGATCGGCAAAATGGTTGCGCCATTTCTCGATCGCGCGGCGCACTGCGGCAACTTCGGGGGCTTCTTCCTGTAACGCCGCGCCGCCCTCGGGCGCCGCATCAAACAGGCGGGCGAACGCCGCAGCGGTCGTCGGCGCGGTCTGCAACCACTCCTCGACCTCCTGCGCCCCGATCCCCAGATCGGCAAAGCGCGGATCGGACAAACGCCGCCGCAGTCCCGCCAATCCCCCCGGCAGCGCATCGGCGCCCAACGTCGCCGCATCGAACCCGAACCGCTCGGCCAGCTTGACGATCACCGTGGCGCTGAGCGGCCGCTGGCCATGCTCGATCAGATTGAGGTAGCTTGGCGAAATATCCAGCGCCTCGGCCATCGCCGCCTGCGTCATCCCCGCCTCGCGCCGCACCTTGCGCACTGCCGGCCCCGCAAACACCCGCCGCTCCGCCATCACTTGTAACTTTCTTTACTGCTTTACACGCTAATTTACACCGTTACGCCATATTTCACAAATATTATTGACAAAGCTTTTCACTTTCCGCGCCACCTTCGCCAACATCCACCCATCACCTCCTCACAAGGACAAAGACGATGGGCTACCAAGAAGACATGGCGCAGACCGGCCGCCTGATCCGCGATTACGACGGCACCTGGGACGGCATCAGCAGCGAGAGCATCGCCCGCATGCGCGCCCAGAACAAATTCCGCACCGGCCTCGACGTCGCCCGCTACACCGCGCGCATCATGCGCGCCGACATGGCCGCCTATGACGCCGACCCCGCCAACTACACCCAGTCGCTCGGCTGCTGGCACGGCTTCATCGCGCAGCAAAAGATGATCTCGATCAAGAAGCATTTCGGGACCACCAAGGGCCGCTACATCTATCTGTCGGGTTGGATGATCGCGGCGCTGCGCAGCGAATTTGGCCCGCTGCCCGATCAGTCGATGCACGAAAAGACCAGCGTCCCGGCGCTGATCGAGGAAATCTACACCTTCCTGCGCCAGGCCGACGCCCGCGAGCTCGGCGGCCTGTTCCGCGAACTCGACGCCGCGCGCGCCGAGGGTGACGAGCTTAAGGCCAAGCAGGTTCAGGCGAGCATCGACAATCATGAAACCCACGTCGTGCCGATCATCGCCGACATCGACGCGGGCTTCGGCAACGCCGAGGCAACCTATCTGCTCGCCAAGAAGATGATCGAGGCTGGCGCCTGCGCGCTGCAGATCGAAAATCAGGTCTCCGACGAAAAGCAGTGCGGTCACCAGGACGGCAAGGTCACCGTGCCGCATGAGGATTTCATCGCGAAGATCCGCGCCTGCCGCTACGCCTTCATGGAACTCGGCGTCGAGGATGGGATCATCGTCACGCGCACCGACAGCCTCGGCGCAGGGCTGACCAAACAGATCGCCTTCTCGAAAACCCCCGGCGATCTGGCTGACCAGTATAACAGCTTCCTCGATTGCGAAGAGGTCGATGGCGCGGGCAACCCCGGCGACGTGCTGATCAACCGCGATGGCAAGCTGATGCGCCCGAAGCGCCTGCCCTCGAACCTCTACCAGTTCCGCGCCGGAACCGGCGAAGACCGCTGCGTGATGGATTGCATCGCCAGCCTGCAGAACGGCGCCGACCTCTTGTGGATCGAAACCGAAAAGCCGCACATCGAACAGATCGCCGGCATGGTCGACCGCATCCGCGCAGTCGTTCCCAATGCGAAGCTGGCGTACAACAATTCGCCCAGCTTCAACTGGACGCTCAACTTCCGCCAGCAGGTGTTCGACGCGTGGGAAAAGGACGGCCGGGACGTCAGCGCCTATGACCGCGCCCGCCTGATGAGCGTTGATTATGACGGCACCGCGCTCGGCGACGAAGCCGATAATCAAATCCGCACCTTCCAGCGCGATTCGGCGAAGCGGGCGGGGATTTTCCACCACCTCATCACCCTACCGACCTATCACACCGCGGCGCTGTCGACCGACAATCTCGCCAAGGAATATTTCGGCGACGAAGCGATGCTGGGGTACGTCAAGGGCGTCCAGCGCGCCGAAATCCGCCAGGGCATCGCCTGCGTCAAGCACCAGAATATGTCGGGCAGCGACATCGGCGACGACCACAAGGAATATTTCGCGGGCGAAGCGGCCCTGAAGGCTGCCGGTAAAGACAACACGATGAACCAGTTTGCGGCCTGAAGGCCGCGGGTGAACCAGTTCGCCGCCTAATTCACGAGCTTGGTGCGGGGGCTAGCGACCCAGCCCCCGCGCCTCCCGAGCTTTCCTGGGGAGGAAAGCCTGTCCGTCGGAAGCCGCAAGGCCTCCGGCGGACATTTTTATGGCTGCGCCGCGGCCTCTTCCTCGCGCGTCTTTACCAGCGACCAGATGATGCCGCCCGCGATCAACCCGACGGTGACGCCCAGGCTGACCAGCGGCGGGAATTTGTCGCCGCCCAGGATGAAATCGGCGACGAAGATCTTCGACCCGATGAACACCAGCACCAGCGCGAGCGCATATTTGAGATAGTGGAAGCGGTGCACCATCGCCGACAGCGCGAAATACAACGCGCGCAGGCCGAGGATCGCCATGATGTTCGACGTATAGACGATGAACGTGTCGGTGGTGATCGCAAAGATCGCCGGCACGCTATCGACCGCGAACACCAGATCGGCGAGGTTGATGACGACGAGCGCAAGGAACAAGGGCGTCGCCGCCAGCACCAGCTTGCCCGTCTTGCTATCCGGCACCCGCACAAAGAATTTCTCGCCGTGCAGCTCGCCCGTGATCGGGATGTGCCGCGACAGCCATTTGACCACCGGATTGCCCGCGACGTCCATCGGCTTGTCGCCCGCGAACAGCATCTTGATCCCGGTGAACACCAGGAACGCGGCAAAGACGTAGAGCAGCCATTCATATTCGGTGACCAGCGCCGCGCCGCCCGCGATCATGATCCCGCGCAGCACGATGACCGCGACGATACCCCACAAAAGCGCGCGATACTGGTAGCGCGGCGGGATCGCAAAGGTCGCAAAGATCAGCGAAATGACAAAGATATTGTCGATCGACAGCGCCTTCTCGATAAAGAAGCCGGTGTAATATTGCAGCCCCGCCTCGCCGCCCTTCGCGGCCCAGACCCAGGCGCCAAACGCCGTCGCAATGCCGATATAGAGTGCCGAGAGCCGCAAGCTCTCGCTGATCCCCATCTCCTTGCCCTCCTTGTTGAGGACGCCAAGGTCAAAGGCGGTGAGCGCGATGACCAGCGTGATAAACGCCAGCCAGAACCAGGCCGGGGTGCCCAGCCAGTCGGCAAACAGAAATTCCATGGTGATATTCCCTGGATACGCCAGAAGGCGCCGCCCCGGTGGGACGACGCTTCCGGTCTTGGTTAGGATGGATTAGCGCGCGAGCGCCGGGCGCAGCGACAGCGCCGCCAGGCGCCGCTTGACCGCGAGCTTCAGCGTTTTCAGCCGCAGCAGCCGAAACGGATCGGCCCCGCGCCGCCGCGCTTCGCGCCGCGCCGCCTCGTCGAGCTGGCGGTGCAACATGGTAAGCCGATAAAGATTGGGATTAAGCGTCATGAAAATGGGCCTCCTGATTGAAAATCAAGCAGGTGACGCCGATGCCGGACCCAAGGTTTGAGGGGGGAGGTAGGCCCAGAGCATCGGTGTCACCCGATGCGGTCCGACATCACGTGGCAGGAAATATCCCGCCGACGCCAGAGGGGCCCGGCCCGCATGAGTCCGATTTAGGTGGCGTATATGACCGTTTCAAGAACCCCGATGTCACATTGGCGCAAAAGCCGTTCGGTCGGGCGCTGCGACCCGAGTGACGGCGGCGTGCCACCGTCGTCCAAAGTTCAGTAAAGTTCAGCCCAACGACACGCTTTTTTCGGCAATCCCGCACCGCTCGCGAAGTCGGCAGGCTCCGCCGCGCGCGATGGCAGGGGGGCGCGGCAAGGTGTCGCAGCCGCGGTCAGGCTGATCACCGGACAGATTGAAACACAGATGAAAAATGTAGGAAAGGACTTTTCGGGTGGGGTGCAAAAAATAGGATTTGGCGGGGTTGCCTCCCATTGACGGAACAAGGCGCTGCTCGGCCCCGCCCGCGCCAAAGCCCCTCGTCACCCCGGGCTTGACCCGGGGTCCCGCTTTCAGCATCCACTAACCATGGATCGCGAACGAAAAGGCGGATGGGTTTACATCATGGCCGATCGCTATCGTGGTACCATGTATGTCGGTTTAACAGCCGACCTACCCGCCCGCATCCACCAGCACCGCACCGGCAACGGCTCCGACTTCTGCGCCAGATACGGCCTGACCCGCCTTGTATGGGCCGAACGCGGCGACGATATTTCCAGCTGCATCGCCCACGAAAAGCGCCTCAAACGCTGGCACCGCGACTGGAAATTCGATTTGATCGAGCGCAGCAATCCCGATTGGCAGGATCTGTTCGACCGACTCGTCTGAACGAAAAAGCGGGACCCCGGGTCAAGCCCGGGGTGACGATGGAAGGATGGCGACTTTGGGTTGGGGAGCGGACGGCAAACTACCCCCGCTTCGTCATCCCGGACTTGATCCGGGACCCCGCTTTTTGAGGCAACGATTGGCGTTGGTGTCAAGCGGGACCCCGGATCAAGTCCGGGGTGACGATAATTGCGCAGGCCCACTTCCGATCGCTTGCGGGATAACGTGCCCCGGCGAACGGCGCTCCTCGCGCGGCAGCCACCGTTCAGCTATTCTTTTCTCATCAGCTTCATCGCCATCGTGGTCAGTGCCTCGGTCGCCGTCGCGATCACCTTGTCCGCTTCGGGTGCCCAGAACGGCGAGTGCAGGCTCGGCAGCGTCCGGCCTTCCTTTTTTGCCGCGTCATATTCGGCCTGCGGCACCCCGCCGACCCAGATGATCAGGCTCTTGATGTCCTTGTCGTCGCGCGAAAAGCGGCCGAAGTCTTCGCCGCCCATTACCGGCGGAATCTGCATCACACGCTTGTCGCCGAAACTGGTTTTCAGATGCGCCGCCATCTCTTCGGTGAAATCGGGGGTGTTGAAGGTCGACGGGGTAAACTCGTCCTTCGCGACGCTCACCACCGGCATCTTGTCGTCGGGGATCCCCGCCGCAATCGCCTCACCCTTGGCAATCCGGGCGATGCCGTCGAGCAAATGGTTGCGGACTTCGTCGGAATAGCTGCGCACCGTCAGTTGCAGCCGCGCCTCGTCCGAAATGATATTATGCTTCGCCCCGGCGTGAAAGCTGCCGACGGTCACCACTGCGCTGTCGAGCGGGCTGATCTCGCGCGACACCAACGTCTGCAACGTCGACACGATGCGGCTGGCCAGCACGATCGGATCCTTGGTCGTCTGCGGATAGGCGCCGTGACCGCCGACGCCCTTTACCAAGATGTCGACGCTGTCGACATTGGCGAGCGCATAGCCCGGGGTATAGCCGATCATCCCCGCTGGAAATTGCGCCGCGTCGTGGAACGCCAGGGCGTATTGGGGTTTGGGGAAGCGGGTATAAAGCCCGTCCGCCAGCATCATCCGCGCGCCCGCGCCGCGTTCTTCGGCGGGCTGGCCGATCATCACCAGCGTGCCCGACCAGTTCGCCTTGTTCGCCGCCATCAGCCGCGCGACGCCGACCCACGCGGTCATATGCGTGTCGTGCCCGCACGCGTGCATCACCCCGGTCTCAACGCCTTCGGCCGTGGTGACGCGGACTTTCGAGGCGCCAGGCAAGCCGGTCTGCTCGGTCACCGGCAACCCGTCCATGTCGGCGCGGATCAGCACCACCGGTCCCGGGCCGTTCTTCATCACCGCAACGATGCCGGTGCCGCCGACCTTTTCGGTCACCGCAAACCCCAGCTTGCGCGCTTCGGCCGCCAATATGCCCGCCGAGCGTACCTCCATGAAGCTGAGTTCAGGGTTGGCGTGCAAATCGTCATAAATTTTCATCAGCGACGGCATCTGCTGTTGCACCTCGCCGCCGAGTTGCTGGGCCGCCGCGGAGGACGCCCCCGATAGCGAGAGCGCCATCGCCGCGGCGCCCGTCCACAGATTCCGCATCGTCATTCCCCTGTACCAAGTTGCTATGAGCCTAACCTAATCCGTTCGTG
>Ga0209232_1000526_pt1 | contig 23200 bp, 17 predicted proteins | sample ETNvirenome_2_60_FD_184066 | JGI IMG/M metagenome (GOLD analysis project Ga0209232, IMG submission 184066) | Marine viral communities from the Pacific Ocean - ETNP_2_60 (SPAdes) (version 2) | ecosystem: Environmental > Aquatic > Marine > Oceanic | place: Pacific Ocean | collected 2013-06-22
CTTCTTTTAAGAGATCATCCATTATTATTCTCCTATTTAGGATTTAGTATAGTTATTGGGAACTATAATAGAATTATTATATTTCGGTTACACCGTATATGATAGGAACGGTGTGTTTAGTTTTGATATATATAAATATAAAAAATTAAAATTTTCTTCCTCTTTTACGAGAATCTTCTTCTAATAGCTTTACTTTTTTCCAATAGTTACGAGCTTTAGCTTTGTTTTTCATCTCTTTTTTAACCGCAGATGGTTTTTTATAAAATTCACGCTCTCTTAGTTCAAACATAAGATTTGAATCTTTTACTTTTCTTTTGAATATACTGAGAGCTTTTTCGTAATTATTATTTTTTACGACAACCTTTATTGACATATTTACCCCTTTACTATAAACTATCTCGTTGTTTCATTAATCTATTGAATTGTTGAGTTATTCTAAAAGCTTTATCACTTAGACTCTGTTTCATCTGATAATCTGTTAGTTTAGCAGCCATCGCAAGAAGCTTTTTCTTTTCGGCTTTTAATTTTTGTATCTGTTTATTCAACTGTTCTTTCTTTTTAGCATCCTCATCGATACTTTTTTCACCTTTAGATTTGTAATTTCTATCTACATAATTAAAGAAATCTTTTTTATCAGAATCACTCATATCTCCGATATCAGAAACATTAAATTTTTTCATAGCTTTTTTAAAAAATGCTTTGTAATCATCTTCTTCTCTGAACATCATTCTTTCAGCTTCATCCATATCATCTCTCATATCCCTATCATCATCATCGTGACCTGGTATATGTTTTTCCCCTATCTGATAATATCTACCTAATATGTGTCCCATATCTTCATACAATCCACTCATTCTTTCCTGTAGAGAATTAGCTTCCGTAGCTACTTTACCGAATTGTTTTGATAGTCCTGTGAGTTCTTTCATATTACGACTGACTGTTACTTTATCGAACATATCATCAACTTCTGATAAAGTGTGTTGAGCTGCTCCTTCTGCTATAGAAGATAAAGTTTCTGCTACCTCTTTCAGATTACCTTTACCATAAATTGACTCACCTATAGAATTGAAGTTGCGAATTGTTTCGGTTAACTCTTTTACATTTACAGATGGTTGTTCCTCTTCATTCTTTGTCCAAGGACTTTCTGAAATTACACCACCAGCAACTGTTATTTCGTTGAGTAAATCTTTTAATTTTATATTAGCCATAATATTCTCCTTAGATATAAATATCTACTTTCTTAATTTTCCTTTCGGCATATATCGCCTAAATCCACTTCTAACTTTTCTAAACAACATTCTTAAAAAGGGTCTTTCTCCTTCGTGTGTTCTATTTACTTTGCCAGTTTCTATACCTCTGACAATATCCAATGCATCATACTTACCACTTTTAACACCATCCATCATTATTTTAATAACTTGCTGTGAAGCCTTACCCAATACATTCGACATTTTTTTAACATCAACATCTATATTAGACTTTGCTTCAGGATTACTGAACTTAGCAGGTATAGAGGTGATATCTTCTTTTTGAAATTTATCTTCCAAACCATCCTTACCATCCAAATAATTGTAAACACTTTGTAAGTAATCCATAGATTTAGTAAGTTTAGATTGTACCCATGCTGGCATTGATACTTCACCACCATTACCAACGTTATCAACTATTTTGTAAATCATTTTAGCATACTTCATAGAACGTTCTAATTGAGCTTTAGCCATTTTACCTTCATGGTCACCAGCTTCATTGACATCATACTTTTTCTTTTTGTACAATATATCAAGAGCATCTATATCTTTATCAATATAGTCTTCCGGCTTTTCTAACAATATGTCTTTAAGTTTTATCACTTTATTAATTTATATGCAATATCAGCCATCTTTGAGATAGATAACTTTTCATATCTTTTTTTGTTAGCACCCGTTAGTGCTTGATGTACTTTCATTATAGCATTGGCAGTTTGCATGTCTATAATAACTCCACCGATTCTTTTGAATTGTTTTTTCTTTACAATATCCTTTATCTTATCCATATTGTTGGCTTCATTTACGGACTCGCCTGCAAATTGTCTTTTGTAAAAATCTACATCTGATTTAGATTGTTTTTTAGGAGCTGGTTTATCTTTCTTTTTGAACTTATCTTTAATTCTTTGAAATATACTCTTTGCTTTTTTATGAGCTGAAGGATCTTTTTTTGCATAGGAAGATTGACGAGCAGTATTTACAGATATCTTATTTCCTTGAGCATTCTGTATAGCCATACGGGCTGCTGTAGCGATTACTGCTGGGTTTTCATTCAGAATCGACTCATACATTTCTTTAACCTTTTTTGGTAAATCATCATGTTTTGTAGCAGCGTATTTCTTAACAGATTTCTTATCCATAGATTTAGCAGCCTTCTGAGCAGCTTTGGAAAACTTACTAGCAGGCACATCACCTTTCTGTATAGCTCTTACTATACCCATAAATTTCTGTTGCTGTTTGGATTTGGCTGGCATTTTATTTATCCTTGGTTGCTATATTATCAATTAGTTTACTAAGTTTATCCAGCATTGGACTTACTTTACCAAATGCTTTATCTAAAATTCTAGAAGAAGTTTTATTACCAGTAGATTTATCCAACATCTTTTTTATATCGCTGATTCCCATTATAAAATCAATCTCTATCTCTTGATATTTTCTTATTATTGCCTTGTCTTTAACTTCATTTATAGCTTTATACCTTTTACCATTAATTTCTATAATACGTTTCATTTCCTATCCCCTCATTATATCGTTAATGACTGCTTCAACCCTACCATACTTTGTATCACGAACTGCGACATTCTTATCAACACTTTCGTTCATTGGATATAGGAAAGCACCATGTGTAGATGGATTACTTACGAAATCAAAAGCGATTAGTTCAAAGTCATCACCTACCTGTTGAGCATCCGATTCGTGCATTGGTTCTACTGAACCCATTCCACGAGAAGATATACCTAATTTGATTCCATTCTTAAATAATTCTCTGAGTATGTTACCGCTTGGTGTGGTTAGTATCTCTACTGTACCGACTAAATCATCTCCATTGAATGACATCTCTGTAATATTGTGGGAGACATTTGATAAATTCACAACAGATGACTCAGGATGGTCGAGTTCTCCCATAGCTCTTTTTTGTTTTACAAACCCTTCGGAATACTTCTTTGCCTCCCGCATTAGAATTTCTTTTGGATAAACCCTACCATTTTGGTTTTTGGTATCAGCTCTTTGTAGAACACCCTTAACAACTAATTTTCCGTTGTTTTCTTTCATAGCCTCACTTATCTGGTGTGGCTGTATTTCAAATGGTAAATAATCTACTATTAATTGTTTCATTTTAGACTCCTAAATGTTCTATCATAAATCTCTTTTAATACACGAGGATTAGATTTTTTCTTTTCTTCTTTAATTGGTTTATATTTCTGTCCATTAATTGTGATTGTTTCGTCTTTACCCTTTACAATAGATTTAGCATAATCTCCTAAATCAAACAAAGTTTCATCACCTTCACCATCCATAGCCTTTCTAATTTTTTCATCATCTACTAGTTTTTTAAGAGCTGCGTCTGCTTCTTCTTTACTACCAAAATACATTGGAGAAGATCCCATTCCCAATTCTATAGCATATTGAGGTTCATCAGTCATATTTCCATCATCATCAAAATTTGGAGCAGCATGAAATCCTAATACATTATCGGGATCGTCATCTTTTCCAACCAAGCCATGAATCTCTCCACCATAGTTTGCATCTTCTGAACCAACTGTTAGTCCTTTATCCTTTGCAATACCATGCAACTCATCTTCAATTTTTTCATTTTCTTTTTCTGATGCATTTTTTTCGTCATCTCCATATTCTCTATCAAAATCTGCTTGTCTACCAGCATCACGATCATCATCGTAACCAGCACTTGGTATATCGCCAGTATCAGGTTCATCACTAGCATCAAATGCATCTCTTTCAAAATCACTGCCACCTAACTTATCACCTGCATCTTTTTCACTATCATCACCGCCTTTTTCTTGCCCACTCATCTTATCCCAAGCTTGCTTTGCTGGATGGTCTTTATCCATCTTTTTAGCAGCACCGGCAGTCATTTCTTGAGACTCACCATCCTTATCTTTATACTTGATGATTTTGTCGTCATCAACTTCATCGATACTTTGTGCAATTTCTAATAATGAAATCATTAGTCTTTCTCCATCATTATTTCGTGTTTAAGACTTTCCAATTGTTCTATCCATTGACCAAGCCTTCTCAACATATAATTCTTATCTACATCTTTTTTCTGTATCTCTATTTGCCATCTTTTCAACAAAGTCGAAATACTAAAAAGCGTGTCCATATAGGACTTCTTTTTATCCTCAAACGCCATAGTAATCTCGGTTACTGTAACTGACCTACCTTATTCGCTAGTTTTACTAACCTCTCACTTATTTTGTTTAAAGCCTTATGTGTATTTTTCCAATATGACCTAGAATCTACATTCAGTTCATTCTTTAAACGTACATTCATCTTTACTAATTTATCTAAATTATTGAGACTATCTCTAATCTCTCTCATAGAACGACCAATCTTTTGTTTTGGTGACAAAGTTTCATCGTTTCTATAATCGTGGTACTTACCCTCACTAACATAATTGTAGCCAGTTGAACCCAAATCTCTTTTCTTTTTCTTCTTTTTGTCTTTTTTAGGGTCGGAAAAGGCATATGGAGTTTGATATCCAGGTGTGGCAGCTGAGGTAGAAGCTTCTTCGAGCTCCTTTTTGATTAACTCTCTGATAATCTCTTTGAGTTTATCCATTTTTGACATTTTCAAGCTCCTTAACTAATTGATAATATCTCATTAGCGTAACTACTTGTTTATCTTCAACTATTCTACCTTTCATAAGGGTATCTGCCTGATTTATAGCCTCATTAAGTTTAATCTTTGTAACTTTATCATCAACTTTAGGTAAAAATGATTGGAGTTTAGATTTTACTCTTAAAGTTTCAGTTTCTATGAAATCTTTTAAAGAATTTGTGTTTGAAATATTGTTTATGTATTCTTTCAAAAGTTTTTTCTGTGATTGACTTAGTGAGCTATATTTTTTATTGAATTTTTCTACTAATATACCGTAAGCAAGGAGTCTTAAATCTTTTTCTTGCTTTTTGTAACCCTCAACAAGTGCTTTTTCTTTCTTTTCAGATGAAATAGACTTTCTTGTGATGTGTTCTACTATGGTAAATCTACTTTGGGTTTCAGAAGCAGGATTTGTACCATAATTTGAATCAAATATTTTGTATATTGAAGCATTGACTTTGTAATTTGGAATTCTAGCCATAAAAAAATCATTTACATTGTAATTTTTCTTAATTTCTTTAATTAAGTTGTATTTTTCTCTTTTTAAAGTAGAATTGTTAATTTTTTTGTGTGTTTTTACAACAGCATCAACTAAATGGTTAGCTTTTATTTCAGACTTGTAATTTTCAGTTGTAAGAACTCTGTATAATTCGTATTCCTTTCCTAATTGTGTTTTCTTATTAAAAAATTCTTTTAAAATCTTTGCGGCTGAACCCTTTTTATCATTATTCAGAACATCAACTGTTATTTGTCTTGTCAATAATTCGAATAAGATACCTGTATTACGAATTTTTGAGTGTTTTGTTTTTAAACTCATTTTAAACTCCAATCATTGTACAATACTTCATATATAAATATATCGTTAGTTAATTTTTCTTAGTATTAATGGAAGATACTTCAGATTTATATTCATCTTCAATTTCATTTGACTCATTAATAAGTGTTTTTGCATTAGTACCTAAATGTTTAAACAAATTTTCGTAATGCTTTAAGGCGGTGTTACTATAAGCCATCTTTTTATCATGCGCACCCAATGGGTCTCTACCTCTCACACCACTATCTTTGCTGTATTTATTAGCTTCTTTTGGTCTTCCAGAACCTGGCTGTCCACCTTCGTCTGAACCACCTTTATCATCTAACTCATGACCTGTTCTTCCCATAGCCATGTCTGATGGTGTGCCTTGTGATTGTCCACTTTTAGCAGGATCATTACCTTCTGATTCAATCTGTTGTCTTCTAAATTTATTTTTGTAATCAAATATTATTTGGTCGTCATTATCTTTAATCTGTTCATCTGTAAAACCAAATATATTTTTGTAAATCCATTCGGATGACATTAAACCATCCCTAACCATTGAATCGGCTAAAGAAGTTTTTTGTGTCCATAATTCAAGTTTTTCTTGTTCATATATTGTTGATGGATTTGTTAAACCTAAATCAAAATTTACAAGTTCTTGGTCTCTAAATCCCTGTGAATAGAGATGAACGACAGCAATCTTAGTCAATTCACTAACTACAATTCTTTGTATCCTTTCAATTGTTCTGGCAAACCTAACATCTTCAGCTGCCAACGTAGCCTTTGAACCCAATCCTTCTTCATATCCTAAGAAAGCCTTTGGAACTCTCAATGAAGCCATTAGTCTGTTTCTCAGATACTCAATGTCATCTACAGCATCATAGCTCAAACCACTAAGTGATTCAATATTAGTTCCACTATCACCACCCCTTACAGGTAAGAAAAAGTCTTCTGTTAGATTTTGTATGTTGTAACGAAGATTGTAATCACCTGTTTTCTCATCTATGACAGGAGCTTTCTTCATTTTATTGATTGTCTGTTGCATAAAGTTATCAACTTCAGCAGGTGGTATGTTACCGATATCTAACTTGAATATTCTTTTTTCAGGTGCTCTCATTATACGATGTATCAACATAGCATCTTCCATAAGAGTTAATTGTTTCCAAACTTTACGTCCAGCCTCTAACATAGAACGACCATAAGGTACATAGTTTGAGTCTGATAGTAATCTGAAATGAGCTATCTCATAATTCTCAAAAGTCTTCGTATCTTGTTTTTTCTCCGTATGTCTATTAGCATCTCCCTGTGGTGTTAACATAAACTGAACTAATTGTGGATTATCTGGATCGTGTCCTTCCATACGAGCAACGTCATAAGCTGACATCGGTGTAACATTTGTCACTCCGTACTTTTCTGTCACTTCTAATTGTAAAAAGAAGTCACCATATTTATTCATATTACGAACCCACGGCCAAAGATTAAACTCAATATTGATTATATCGTAAAATAAATTATGTAAAATATCGTATATCTGATTATTATCTGTTTGGATATCCAATACCTTACCGTATTCATTCTTCATAGTAGATTCATCTGAGTAAATATCTAAAGCAGATGCAATAATTGAATCAGTATCCATTGACTCATAATCTCTAAATAAACCTAAGCGTAATTGTTGTTGATACAATTGGTCACTATATCCGTATTGTTGCATATTTGAATATAGTTTACTATACCTATCAACTAAGTTAGTTTGGATACTAGATTGTAATTGTCCTGTGTCTACAATCTTTAGTTTTCTACCACCGATATTTCTAACAATTGTATTTGTAGAAAATAATCTTCTTAGTCTTGAAAATAAATCTTTTTCAGCCATAATTTTACCTCTTAGTTAATTAACCAATCTAAGTTTTCTTTTTCTCCGTTGGGACCTATTTCCATTTCCCAAGAGTTAGTCTTATTGGTTGGTTTTTGTGGTATCATTTGTGTTGATACACCACTTAAAGTTTTTTTAGTTAGTTCTATACCTTCATTTCTTAATCTTAATGCAGTATCTCTTACCCAAAGAGTCAAAGCAAAACTCATAACTAAATCATCGTTATATCCCTGCATCGCTTCAGCTTTATTGTTGTTATATATAAATACAAACAATTCATCAATTAATCTATTTGAACGAACAATTACTGATTTTTCTCTGAAATATTCTTCTAATTTAGATATTACTAATGGTCTTGTTTTCATAGTCATACTAAATCCAGCTACCATATTTCTATCTTGTGTTCGATATCTGTTATTTATTTGATGTTCAGTATCTACATACTTCAAATCTTTACTTGTGTAAAATAAGTTTTCATAACCTCTATCAATACATTGTTGTAGAGCAGCCCAACCTATGTTATTATTTTCAACAACCAATAAAGCGTTATTATATTCTGTGGCAACGTTGACACATAAATTACCAAAATCTTTTGTAGACATTCTACCTTTATACTCAGCTACTTGTTCCATAGTTTCTATATCCATAACGTGAAACGCTGAATAATCCGAACCATCCCCTCTACTAACATCAGCACTTAGTACATAGTCTTTTGTATAGTTTGGTGATTGCCATATCCAAAGGTTACTATCTACTCCTCTTTTCTCTAAAGGGTCTTGAGCTTGCTTCTCTCTGTACTCTTCAAGTATAACACCATCAATAACTGTTTGTCCTGAAGTTATAAAATCACAATCACATTCTTGAGCAGCTAATGAAGGACCTAATAATTTATCTTGCTCTTTTCTCCAATCTTTATTTCTTTCTGGATGTAGATTCCAATGTAATTTAATAAAGTTCCAATCATTTGTCCCATCTTCGGCACCCACCCAAGTTTTGTGAAACCAATTACCCACACCATTCGGAGTAGATAGTGCGATACATTGTCCACCAGTAGATAGTGTCTGTGAAGCAGCAGCCCATATCGGTTCAATTTTATCAATAAAAGCAGCCTCATCCAATATTAATAATGAAAGAGCCTCAGAACGACCAGAATCTTCTCCGCTTGAGACTGCTTTAATTTGTGAACCATTCTTATATCTCAAAGATAGTTTATTATCTTCCGTACATTTTTGTTTCAACCAAGAGGGTAAGTTGGCGTGCATCACTCTTACTTTTGTAACTAAGTTTTTTGCAGTATCTTGTTTAGTTGCAATTACTAAAATATTTTTATCTTGTCCGAATGTCATCATCCAAAGTGAATAACCAGCAGTTAAAGTTGATAAACCTAACTGACGAGCTTTTAGTATAATGTTGAATCTATGGTCTTCAAAAGTACCTAATGCTTTTTCTTGATACTCGTATAAATGAAATGGCACTTTTCCTTTCATTGGATGCTGAACAACGCAATATTTTTTCAGAAAATATACAGGATCTTGAGCACACTTTGTATACTCTTTTTTTATTACTTCTTTTAGTACTTGTGGTTTCATTATATCTTTCCTAAAATAAATCCTATTCCTAACCAAAGATATTGACTTTCATACCATTTCGGCTTTACTAACTCTACTAACTTTTCATTCAGCTCATCACGAGTTTTTAATAAATTAATTTGTTTATCCTTAGCATCTAGTAATAGTGAATCAACTTTTGCCTGTTCCTCCATCTTTGATACTAATTCTTCACATATCGAAAGAGAGTTTGCTATACGAGCACTGTCTGCCTGTAATTCTTTGATATTGTTAGCAATATTTATCATCTCTTTTTGAGTAAGAGTCACATCTTGAGAAAACAAAGGTACTAGTAGTAATATTGTAATAAAGTATCTCATACTACTTCTTAGCAAATTTACGAAGAAATTCTACTGCCTCATCAGCGTTGTCTTCATCAAATGCTTTTTCCATTTTTTGTGTTTTCTTTTTACTAATCGTTAGTTTACGTTTTAGACTACCAATTTCTCTTTTAGAAGCTTTTTTAGTTGTTTCCAATTCTTTTATCTGTTTTTCAACCTTCTTTTCTTCTTTTTTGTTTTCTTTTATAACCCCTTCTAGTTCTTTTACTTCTTTACTTTTAGCTGCACTAGCTGCAAAAAGACCACCAATTAAACCTAAGAGTCCAAGTATTAATTTCCATATTTTCATTGTTCGCTCTCCAATTGTTCTAAAACTTCTGTGTATTTACCTAAAGCCTCATCTGCTTCCTTTTGAAACTTTTCAATGTTTACATCCCATTTTTCTTTTTCTAATTCAGGATAATTAACACCGACATTGTTATACCATTCGGGTGCTTTCATATCTTTCCATTCTTTGATGGCTTGTATTTGGTCTTTTATGTAACTTATTTTATTATTGATTACTTTTTGTTTTTCCCATTCCTCATATTCACCCTTTACTCTTAGTTTGTTTTCAAACTTTACTTGACAATCAAAACAATGACCATAAAGACTCCACATTTTATCATCTAATTTTTTTTTCATAACTTTACCACAACTTGGACAAAACATCGGCATTCTAGCATCAGCCATAATTTTTGAAAGTTTGCTTATCTTATCACCGGGCTTTTCTTTTTTTCCCTCATAACCAACCATTACTCTTTTTTCAGGAGTTTTACCTTTTAGTAAATCTCCAAGTGCTTTATTTTGTCTTTCTGTTTCTCTGCTGTATGACATAACCTACTCCTATACGAATTTTAACATACCTAAGATTTGATTTGCTGGTGCAAATGCGCCGGTATATTTATATAGTTTTCCTTTAAATACAAAAGTAATCCCTTCTGATGGTACTACTGATTTTAAACCACCAATAGCATTCAATCTATCTAGTTGAGTTTTTAATGTGTTTAATACCTTTGGATTCTTTGATTTTTTAACTTGTGAAATCGCTTTAATCAAATCTTGTCTGATTTTTTGCACAGCTTTTTTAGGATTAGCAGCTATAAAATCACTAAGATTAGAAAGTATTTCGGCTCCTAATTCAAAGAAAAGAACTTCCCAATCTCTTATGTGTTTCTTTTGTAGTTTTGCATGATCCATTTTATCTGTTGATAATATCCAATCTAAAAACTTTGGATATTTTTTTAAATCTTTTCTTATCTGTGGTACTTTGTAAGACTTATCAAAGAAAGCCCATCTTCTAACTAACTTTACTAAAATTCTATTATCTGGATTTTTATAATCTGTTTGTTTAGCGCCATTATAAATGTACTCCATCCAATATGCCTGATGATATTCAGCTAATGTATTACTTCCTTTTAAATTATATTCTTTTTGCAATTTATCCAATTTACCTAAGAAATAACTTTGTCTTTTACTGAAGTCTTTAACTTTTGGTAACTGTGATATGAAAGGTTTTTCAATTTTAAATGCTTTTTGTATGTCTTGGTTTACCTGTTTAATCATACCAGCCAACATTCTAGCACTACCTCTATCTTCTCCGATTGGTGCACCAGCAGAATCATACTCAATAGTTCCGTGAAACTGTAATAGTGATTTATCATAAGGTATGACATTTGCAGTCTTAGGATATATAACCTCTAAAGACATAAATTTTTTACCTTCATCAAATATTTTATTTTTTTGAGCATCACTCAAACTAGCTACTGCTTTTTGTAAATCTCTCATAGCGTAAACAAATGCTTTTTCAATTTCACCCCTACCAGCAAACATATTTTTAATTCCATTTATATCCAATGCATTAGCACCATAATTTTTAATATGTCCTTTGTTACGGGCTGCGATAAGTTTTCCATTCTTCCAACTCACCATTATATTCTGACCATCTGTCTTTTCTGTAACTGCCCCCTCACTATCCAGTTTTCCCTGTAGTGTATTAATAATTAGTTTTCTAAAATCTGAAAATGTCAAATTTTTATCATCAAATGGATGATTAAGATGTCCATATGCACCACCTTCCAATATTAGTTTGACTTCTTTATCTAAATTAAATTTTTCAAATAAGGATTCTATCTCATAAGAGTCTTCATCGGCTCCAGCTGCAAACAATGTACCTATTATATTATTTATAGCCGCTGTTGTTCCCATCCAACTAACAACTTCCCAACCCAAAGGTTTGACAACACCATCCATCCATTTTTTATACTTAGTTACAGCTGATGTTGAACCAGCTGCTTGTCCGTGGTCTAAATAAGTCAAAGGTACTGACCTGTATTCTTTTGTTATTGAATTTTTTGCATCGTTACTCAAAACATAGTCAACAACTTTCCAACCAGCTTCTTTATAGATTGAATCTAACCATTTTTTAGAAGTTTCTTTGTATGTGTTGTAATCAGTATAGAATGTCGAAGGCCCATCATCTAAATTTCCGTTAGGTGTGGATGTAGCTTCCAGTAAAAACTCTTCAATGAGTTCATCTGATAAATCATATGATTCAAATAATTTTCTAAATTTGTTTGTCATCATATTATACACACCTTTATCGAAATAACCAAATACTTTTTTGAATCCTTTTATTCTTTCTTTTTCATCTACATTGGGATCACCTAATAGTTGTCTCATCTGTGTACCACTTACATTACCTGCTTGTGGTGCTGTGAGATAGTAGCCATGAATATCAAATCCCTCTAAATTGTTTTTGTTTTTAATAAAATCTTGATAGTAAGTTTTTCCACCACCTTTTTTAGTTCCACCTTTTAATCTACCAGCATCTTTAACACCAAAAGCATAAACAACTGCTGTGGTATTGGGATTAAATTTTTTGAGTAGATTAGCTGCTACATATGGAGTTTTCTCTTGTATAATTCTATTTTTTGGAATACCCATCTTAACCATATGTCGAACTTTTTCTTTGAAGTCCATTGGATGTCTTGGTGGTTGTTTTATATTAGATGTAGTTATGTAGGCTTCATCAACTCTTTTACTTAACCATTTGTAAGTAGCTAAATGTCCACTATGAAATGGTTGAAATCTACCACCAAATACTCCGATGACTTTTTTGATTTGTTTTTGTTCATTTACTTTTTTATAACCACTACCATAAGGAACGGAAGTGTTTCCTTTCTTCTTCATCTTTTTTACCATCTTACGACTTGGTGATGGTAACATACCAGCTGGTGCTCCGAGCTCCTCATTCTTCTTTTTGGTTTTCTTCTTCATCTTATTGATGTAAGCACGGTAAACAGCAGCCTGTGATGTCTTACCCATTTCTCTAGCTCTTTGTTCCATAGCAACTGCTGCTTGTATTTTATGAGCGTGAGATTTACCACTACCTCTGATTTTACTAACCGATGCCTTAGCATCTTTGACTGTAGCAAACTTTAATCCTTTGATTGTTCCTTTTGGATTCTCATCTGTGTATAAATCAGAGTGTGACTTTGAACCACGATGTTGTCCTTTTTTACGAGGTACTCTTGGTGCCTCATCAACACTTTTTAAAAAATCTTTATCTCTACCCATTCTGAATTTGACAACAGGCCTTCCATTTATAGTTGGCATTCCGTATTTATCTTTTCCAATATTTTTTACAAACACCTTTTTGTTTTTAAATCTTCCTGTTAGAATTGTATCTCCAACATTCACATCTATTTTAATTTTTTCATCTAATATCTTTTGTTTAGCTATCCACTTTTTACCTCTGAAATTCTTCACGGGTTTACGGATAAAATTACCTATACCTTTTTTAACCAACATATTGAATTTTTTTGTAGCTGCTTTTTCACTCAAAGTATCACTATTGTTAACCATCATAAAATTAGCATTACCGAAAAGTCCCTGAAAAACTTCTCTATTTCGTTGAACATCTCTCCAGCTTTTTTCTACTAGCTCTGGATTGAGTTTACGTGGTCTTTCCATATTTCTTTGTTGAGCTATTTCTAAATCCGTATGAACAAATACCATAAAACAATCGTAACCTATTTCTTCGAGTTCCATTTTTTGTTCTTTAATCTTATTGTATTTATGTCCTGTACCATCTATGATTAAACCTAACCTACCATCCATGTAGAGTTTCTTACGCGCAGCTGTAAGTTCTTTTGCTCTACTTCGTAATCCGCTGTAGTCTTCGTAATCAGGATCGGTTAATTGTCTGAATAGTTCTTCTGGCATATCATCTAAATCTGTACCGAATCCATACTTCTTCAACATACGAACTAATTCTTTATCTTGATTGACTAATTTCAACCCATAAGCCGATACATTTATCTTCTTAGGGATGCCAAACAATCCACTACCAACAAATCCTTTACCACTACCAGGACCGCCAGCCAAAAATACTGCTTTGAGAATACCAGGATCGTTGATTCCTTCTTCTATTAAAAAAGGTTCTGTTAAATATTTTGTAAGTTTATCCATAACAATAAATATTAAATAGTTTATTTATTATTTTAAATACTTGAACTTGATGATACATGATTGAGATATGAAGCCTTATGTGAATCTGTCCACAAAGCATTAGCTATCGTCTGAACATCAGTAGGCTGCTCTGCTAAACTAGCAGATGTGGCATTTGGGTACAATGTTGTTCTGTGAGTAGTATTTGCTATTTCAGCACCATCTTCGATTACCCTTACTTGTGTTCTTACTTGCAATACTTTCCAAGTATCCATTTTAACACATTCTACTTGACTTAATATTGTTTCTTTTGTTATTGCCATTTTTGTCTCCTAATTAAATTTCTATTGTACTGTGTAAGTTGCTGAAAGATATATATAAGAATTACCACTACTGATATGATCCCACTCTAATGCTCTCCACGCAGCACCAGTAATCGATTCATAAATCAACAGTTCTGTTCCATTTGTATAAACTGTCATGTTACCCCGACCTGCTGTAAATGTTATGGTATGGAGCATACAAGTACCAACAACATTTGCAACAGATGGTGAATATGGTAATCCGGAAATTTTTATATCGTTGCCAGAACCACCGACATCTACAATAATTTGTCTTATCTGTGCCCATACGTGAACTGAGTCACCGATTCTAATGTATCTAGCATTTGCGATTGTACCACTACCAGCGAAATTCAAAGATGGTGTCCACGTTCCTTCATCGTAGTAAGCTAGTGATTCATTACCAAATTGTATTCCACTCGTATCCGTAACAAAACCACCGTCTGCTTGAACTGCGCCAGTTGCTGTTATAGAATCAATACTACTAATATCTGTACTTCCATCGCCGACTATATTTCCATTTGCCTCTATATTTCCTGCAAATGTGGATGTTCCATCCACAACTAAATTATCAGTACCTGGATCTGTTGCACCACCTACATGAACGCCACCATATGCACCTATGTAGTTATCAACGACTAAATTATCAGTACCTGGATCGGATGTTCCACCAACATGAATACCACCTAAAGCTGTAATATAATCACTTACCTCTACGTGAGTACCAACATAGAGATTATCAGGAGTGTAAATTCCGTAAGTATTTGATATTCCACTATGAGTACCTGAAGTTGCAAAGTATCCACCTATGAGAGTTCCGGATGTAGAAGAAGTACCATCTACTTCCCCAATCAATCCTGCAATTTTATCATTAGCTCTAAGTGAAGTACCACTACCTGACATGTGTGCTACAAATTTTCCAGCTCCAGCTAATCCAGTTCTTTGGCTATTATGTGTTAAGATACCATTGGCAAAAAATGTATGATTAACTTCTATTTCAATATCATAAGTTCTTATTTGTTCATAGTAAACTTCAGCTTTTATCAGCTTTGTTTTCCTAAGAGTTGAACCATCATTGAATAATATTTCATCTCCGATTTCTAACTGATTCCATTTTTCATTTATCCAATGATGTACCCTCTCTCCCCTTTTTGGATTCCAAGCAGTAACTCCATCTTTACCCTCAACAATAAATGGGTTAGCGATCGTTGCGTGAACAAAAGTATCGTTATCAAACCATAACTTTACAGTTAAATCATCATCTTCTTTTAAATGTTCTTGTGTAAATAATTCTTTTACTCTTCTATTTTCTAATTTTTTTGTTAATATATTGTAAGATTGTACCATCTCCCCTATTTTAACATCTTCTATATTTTTTTCTGTTCTATCCGACATCAAAATCTTTGTTCCAGCAATAAAACACTCAGCAGCATTGGTTGCAGCAGTCAACTGTGCTTGGGTTCTACCTGAAATTGTTCCGAGAGAAGCGCCAGTTGAAGAAGTACCAGTACCAGTATTGAAAACCGTTCTGATATCAATAAATGCATCACTTCCAGTTATTGAAGCAAAGTTTGAACCTCCAAATATCGACCAATTGGATACGTTTCCTTGATCGGGAACAAATCCCCTTGCCATCTGTAGACCAACTCCTGAGACATTAGTACCACCCTGATATTGGTCGTCTCTCAATATTCTAAATGCAGATGCATCTTGGTTTGATATTATTTCAATATCGGAGCCGGTTATAGCAGTTGATGTTATTTCAAATCCACCAATTTTACCAGTTGCAGCTGTAACCTTACCAGACATAATTACATTACCATCATTCTTCAGATGAAAATTACTAGAACTTATTTCTATGTTAGTATTACTACCACTTACAAATTGAGAACTGCCACCTAAGAAAAATCTTTCTGATTTCATAAATAGAAAATCATCATTTCCTGAATATCTTATGTGAGAAGCATTTGCTTTACCTATTTGAAATCTAGCTCCGTTAAATCCTGATTCCAAGTAAAATCCATCGGTGTTACCACCATATGAAACTCCGCTATGATTTCTTAGTATCGTGTTTATCCCGCTACTACCAGTTGTAGTTGTTATCATAAATCCTTCATATGAAGAATTTGGTTGTGCTACCACGCCAGCTTCAACACCGCCGTTATTTTGTAGGCTTGCTCTACCCATCCAAAAATCAACTCTTGCTGCACCAGATGCAGCTTTTATAGTTTGCTGTATACCAACACCCATTGACTGGCTAAAATTAGTAACATTGATTAAGGGTAGATTGCTGTTATTTGGATATGATGGTGACAAAACCACCGATCCAGTTACAAATGGACCCAAGCCCAATAGTCCTGATGTATCATTGATAACATTTGAAAATAGAGTTGAACCAGTAATTTCAAATGAAGATATGTCACCTGATGTTGCTCTAACTTTACCTTTCATCTCCAACCCAGCAGCTGATGCCGATAGAGCGGTTGTGTTTGCATCTGTCTTTATTTCTAAAGCATCGCTTGTTATTTTTACGTGCTTAGCTGCTGTAGAACCGATGGTTGTTGTCGCTCCAAGTGAGGCTCTTATCGTATCCGTGCCACCTGAGTCTGTTATAAAATCTAATGTTGAACCATCTAGTTTTGCAAATGAACTATCGTTTGCATCAACACCTAGTTTTAGAACATCTGAGGTTAACGAGATTTTTTCAGAATTATCTTCTTTTATGAAGACACCACTACTATTAATTTTTACTTGGTCGGTCGAACTCCCTATTATGGTTTCTGCTGCAAAAGTAGCTACTGGAGTACTAGCATCACCATCGAATACTTTCATTCCATTCGCATCTACTGTAGCCTTATGAGTATTATCTTGAAAAATACTCACAGTACCACTGGCAATTCTAATACAATCATCCGTAGATGTTGTGGTTACAGCAGCACCAGAACTACCAATTACAGTTGTAGCACCAAATATTGCTCTGACTTGACTGTTCTCAGTTAAGGTAAATCCTGAACTATCAATTACTAATTTATCTGCTGCTGATGAAGCAAGTGTGACAACACCAGTATCTATATTCAATACATTAGTTCCAGCCTCATCAAACATATCGATATCAGATGAACTAAACACAAGTCTATTTCGTGTACCATCGTTAATAGTAATCGTTCCACCAGTTAATGTTACATCATCACCAAATGAAGCAATATCAGTAGTATTGTTTCTAATTTTAATTCCAACGTTTTCATCAATAAATACATTTCGTTTATTTGTGTCAACCTCACCCAATGTAATATCAGAGGAGAAACTTGCTAAAGTTGTTGAACTATTTTTTACTGTTAAACCTGTGCCTGATACGACTGCGTGCTGTCCAGATGTATTACCAACTGACACATCGGTGCGCGACATAGAAATCTGTCCTTCTGCATCTGAACCTATCGTTATACCGCCGGCTACGAATTTACCTTTTACGGCTGTACCCTCTTTGATTTGAAAGCCTGTTGTGTCGATGACTGCATGTGAACCTGTTGGAGAACCCAAACTTACCTTACCAGCTCTTTGTAAATGAAATCTCGAAGAACTTATCTCTATCGAACCAGCAGCTCCACTTACGAAAGCAGTAGCTTTACTTCCTATTAAGAAATCAGAAGATGATACTATCAGTTTTGTACCATCAAACGATATCCTACTAGCAGTAGCATCACCCATCATAAATTCACCACTACCAGTTACATACATTCCTCTTCCGCTTGTTATACCTGTTGGTAAAACTTTACCGAATGACATTGAGGATTCGGTTGATGATATCTGAAAAGCGTTTGTATTTATATCAATATTTTTTGATTTAATAGTTAGAGGTGAACCGATTCTTATTTCATTTCCATCGGTATCTCTAAGAGCAAATTGTCCTGATTCTGATACGAACATACCAGCTCCAGAATCTAATCCTGCGTTTTGCCCAAATTTTAAGAATCCAGCACCTGTTGATGTATCTATTTCAAAATCTGGTGTTTTAACTCTAAAATCACTAACTCCGATTCTAACATCACTACCAGTTATCAGAGCTGCTGAAGCAGTCAACTTACCTTCCATATTCACATTGAATGGTGCATCAGCAAAATTAGCATGTCCTAAATGTAAACCTCTGGTTGCTATAGCTGTGGATGTCGATGCATTAACTTTGAATACTGTATTGCTACTACCAAGCAACATTGATGAATTACCCGGATTGAGTTCAAAATTTGTAGCCGATAATGTGTTAGTTCCTATATTAAATTGTCCTATTGTTCCATCTGTAGCACTAATTTTTCTAACTATCACATCACCACTTGATTTGATATGAAACTTTGATGAACTAATTTCCAACTTACCACCACTACCACTTACAAAAGCACTACCTGTTGCTCCCATAAAAAATGATGGTGTTAGTATATTTACTGCACTTCCACTTAGTGTTGTTGTGCCTGAACTTTGTATAACCAATGAACCACCACTACCACTAATAAAGTTTCCTGCCTTACCTAATCTAAAACTTGGTGCGCCTAGTAATATTTCACTACCACTAGCATTAAATTTTTCAGTTTGTATATCGACATTTGTTCCGTCAAATTTTATAAATTTATTAGAACCATCTCCAGCATAAAGCTTTCCACCTCCACCACCAGCACTTACATACTCTAATTGAATACCATCTTGCCCAAAAGTTGCTTTATTTATAGCTAATTTTTTAGCAAATGAATCCATAAACATACCGCTAGATGATATTTGAGTGGTGTTTAATGTCCAACCACCAATTTTTCCCTCTGAAGCAACAACCGAACCACTTATCTTCATTGTATTTGTAGTAGGATTCAGATGGAAAGCAGATGAACTAATTTCCAAACTACCACCTGAACCACTAATGAATTGTGTGTTTGAATCACCGAGTAAAAATTTTGAAGAACTAATTATCAGATTAGTACCATCCCACTCAATTCTACCATGACCTGCTTTACCAGCTCTGAAGTGTCCACTGCCACTCATAAATACACCAGTTCCACTTGTCAAACTTTGTCCAGTAGCACTAGCACCCAATACAATCTTAGCAGGAGAGCTATTGATAACAAGAGTAGAACCAGCAACCAAATCAAATACTGTTGATTTCATCTGTATGGTAGTTCCATTGAAGTAAATAAAATTATCACCACTTCCCTGATCTTCACCGACTCTAAAGTTACCAGCACCATCCATATAGACACCTGTATTGTCTGTGGCGTTTATGGAAGAAGCATTTGTACCCAATACCAATTTTGGTGTGGTGTTTTCTAATATGAGTGTTGTTCCACCCTTTAAATCAAATGTTTCGGATTTTATTGTTAGGGATGAACCTGACTGATGTATAAAATTGTTACCATCCCCTTCCACACCGGTTCTGAAATGTCCGTTGGTGTACCAAAAATTATTATTATTTACATAGATTCCGTCAAGTGTGTTGTTAACATTAGTACCTAACTTAATCTGATTTGAATTATCGGTTTTTATATGTACTATTCCTGTAAACGAACCTGTTGTAGCGGTTATAGCACCTTGTAGGAATACGTTTTCTGTGAATAAACCAAAACCAGGTGATGCGTTTCCAAACAATAAACCACTACTCAATCCACTCAAATCACCCAATCTAGCTTTCAGAGCAACATCGTAAACACCACTACCGGTTCTTTCAACGATATCGATATAAGGTGTTGTTGTATCGTTTGGATTTGCATTCAATCTTATGAAACCACTACCACTTACTCCTGTTGATACTATAACCTGACCTGGTTCGAAAGATTGTGAAATGTTTGAGGAATCTCCTAAAGAGCCAGATGAACCAGCACTACCACTTTGATAACCTCTAACGACATAAAGTTTTCCACTAAAATCAGTTTCGCTTGATGGTACATCTCTTGATGCACTTTCAACCAACATATACTCAGTAGCAAATCCTGTGCTACCGACTTTTTTAGCAGATAATATTTCATTAGCTGAGAACCCACTTACATTCACAACACTCATAGTTGTTGCTGTAGCGGCTAAAGTTGATGAACCTGTGAGAGCAGTTGAGTTAGCGATATATAATTGTCCACCTACTGCATTTACGGTTTCCTTTTCAAAAACCGCAGTAGATAGAGTTCCTCTGATTCTTATGTTCTCAAATTCAGCCTCACCATTGTTGGCCGCTGAAATTCTCCAACCTTTTACATTACTGGCAAAATCAGATGATTGAATTGTACCTGATGAATCGATAACTAAATTGTTACTTGTAATTTGAGTTGTGCTTAGTGACCAACTAGCTATCTGATTTTTCGCATCACTAAAGTGAACTATCTCATCAGAAGCAGAAGTTCCGGTTCCATCGAATATCACTAAACCAAAATGATCGGCTGCAGTAGAGTCAACTTCACCTATTCTGACTCTTACTCTGTTCGGTGTTACTGTAACATTTGATATGTAAATTTTATCACCTACGTGTATACCACCTGCAGAGTAACTAAATGATGTATCATCTGTCGGATAGAACCTTACTTGAATTGTTGAAGATCCTGCAGTAAGTGTATGTTCTACTGTAGTCCAAGTTCCTACTACCCCATCATCATATGTACCAGCCCCTACATCACTACTATCACCTACAGCAAATCTAAATCCATTGACACCACTATTTGCACCACCTGTTGAACCAGCATCAGGAATTAAGTAAGTTACTGAAATTGTATAACTCTCACCAGAGGTTACTGAAACATTTCTATATGAGTGTGGAGCTACAAGATTTCCATCTTGAATCATCATCCTATAAACATTATTCTTTGTGGTAGATCCATCAGTCACATTATCTTGATTTCCTGCATGTTCTAACCCAGTAACCCAACCATCAACACCACTAGACCAATCAGATTGATAGGAAACACTACCTGAAGTAAGAACCTCTATTCTAGCAGTCGATGAATCAATATCTAACTTTGTCGTATCTAATTTGAATGTTTCGGTTCTTATATCGAAAGCAGAACCATTAAACGATATATAGTTACTTGCATTGGCAGCTAATTCAAACTTCGTAGTTCCATTATCAGTTCCTAATATCAAACCAGCAGTAGATTGGTCGAATTGTGTAAAATTGCTTTTACCAATCGCCATAAATCTGTCCGATCCGTCATCACTTAGTGTTATTGAGTTAGAAGCCCCAATAGTAATTGTAGATGTTGAACCACCTACAAGTCTTATCTTACCCTCACCTAAACTCATAGATTTTTGTGCGGATGAAATTTCTAAATCTGTAGCGTCTAATTCAAACTTTTCAGATTTTATATCCACATCAGAACCATCAAATTTTATATGTTTGTTAGAACCATCACCGGCGTAGAATCTTCCTGTATTATTACTACTATTATATTGTAGTTGGATGCCAGATTGTCCGTATGTATGGTTCTTAATCGATATCGATTGATTCGAACTATCTAATCTTATTTCATCTGAACTATCTGCTAATCTATTTGCTGACAATACCCAACCACCTATAGAACCAGCAGCCGCAGTAACTGTTCCACTCATGATTGTAGAACCATCAGGTTTAATCTGAAACTTAGATGAACTTATTTGTAAACCACCATTTGAAGCACTTATGTAAGCACTACCAGTAGCACCTACAAAGAACTTAGAAGAACTCATAGTGAGATTTACACCATCGAATTGTATTCTCGATCCTGTTGAACTTCCTATTAATGCTTTTCCTGTTCCATCGAAATAAACACCATTACCACTATTATGCGCAGTCGGTGGTGTTGCTCCAAGTGCTACTTTTCCACTATTTGTTGCACTATCTAATATTATTGTAGTTGCGTCTAAATCAAAGGTTGCTGCTTTTATCTCAATACCACCATCTCCGGTAATCTTTAAAAAATTATTACTAGCAGTATTACCTTTTATTAATACATTACCATCGGTGTCAGCAAAGAAACCACTATTTGTATTGCCTATAGTTGTAGCATTACTCAATGAACCGACTTTGATTGAACCACCAGAATTCAATACCACACTGCCGCCTGATAAAGTTGATGAACCTATTGTCCAACCACCAACCGTACCACCAGATGCTTTAATTTCACCCGACATTGTTACATCACCACCAGCCGTTAGATGAAAATTGGAACTACTTATTTCAATATTACCATTTGAACCACTTACAAATTGATTAGTTTTTTTACCTAAGAAAAATTTTGGTGTTTCCAATGTAATTTCACTACCACTAATAGTAGCTCTTACAGTTTGAATATTTACACCATTACTCGTATCATATCTTAAAAAGTTATTTCCACCATTACCAGCATAGAATCTTGGATTCCCACTATTGAAACCAAATTGTATTCCTTCACTTGCGAAAGTATGAGAGTTTACGGATATTTCTGCACTATTTCCATTTCCATTAAGTCTAATTCCACCGCCTGTGCTCGATATATTATTACCACTTATATTCCATGCAGCAATTTTACCACCCGTGAGTAATGCATTCGAACCTGTTATCTGCCCACTTGACTTCAATCTTAGATTGTTACCACTATCCTTTATCTCATCTGAGGTTATATCGAAACCACCAATAGAAGCTGATACAGTTGTGAGTAAACCTGTAGATGTTATTGATGAACTTGGAGTAGTAGCAGCTGATGGAACTGCGATACTATCAGCAGTAATAGCACCTTGAACTGTTAGTGTATTTCCAACAAATTGTAAGAACTGACCAGATGCTTTATTACCTAACAATATTGCTGAACCTGTAACATCACCTTGTCTGGTCAGATGAAATTTGGATGAACTTATCTCTATGTTTCCATTAGAACCACTAATAAAGTTTGTAGAAGCTTTACCTAAAAAGAATCTTGGTGACTCTAATCGAATTGAACTACCACTTATAACCGCTGTGTTAGTACTTATATCAATAGT
>Ga0209232_1000527_pt1 | contig 23184 bp, 12 predicted proteins | sample ETNvirenome_2_60_FD_184066 | JGI IMG/M metagenome (GOLD analysis project Ga0209232, IMG submission 184066) | Marine viral communities from the Pacific Ocean - ETNP_2_60 (SPAdes) (version 2) | ecosystem: Environmental > Aquatic > Marine > Oceanic | place: Pacific Ocean | collected 2013-06-22
ACACGGCTTAACCAGGTTTAGTATGGAGGACGCTCCTGCGAATAGCTTCTTTTTAGAATACTTATCAAGACCACCTACAGCTGAAATATTCTTTGAAGACGTATTAATGGCGTTAGTATTTTATGGTATGCCAATACTTGCAGAGAACAACAAACCTCGATTATTATACTATTTAAGAAGAAGAGGTTATAGAGGGTTTAGTATGAATAGACCTGATAAAGTTTGGAATAAACTATCTGTTGCAGAAAAAGAAGTAGGTGGTATACCAAACTCTAGTGAAGATATAAAACAAGCTCATGCTGCTGCTATTGAAACTTATATTCAAGATCATGTTGGTATGAAACAAGACGGTACGTTTGGTGATTTATATTTTAATGATTTATTAAATGATTGGAGTAAATTTGATATAAACAGAAGAACTAAGTACGATGCAACTATAAGTTCTGGTTTAGCTATAATGGCTAACAACAGACATTTGTACGCTCCCAATGCTAAAATAGAAAAACCAAAATTAAATATACATATTTCTAAATATTCAAACAGAGGTAATATGTCTAAAATAATTAAAAAATAATATGAGTTACATAAACTTTCCAAGTCAAGTAGTTAGTGATGTAGAGAAGATAAGCTATGAATATGGTTTGCAAATAGCCAAAGCTATTCAACATGAGTGGTTTGGTGACGAAACTAATATGCACAGTCATAATAGTAGGTATAACAATATAAAAAATAACTTTCACAGCTTAAGACTTTACGCTAGAGGCGAGCAACCTATACAAAAATATAAAGATGAGTTATCTATAAACGGTGACTTAAGCTATTTAAATCTAGACTGGAAACCAGTTCCAATTATACCTAAGTTTGTTGATATAGTTGTTAATGGTATGGCGGAAAGATTATTTGATATAAAAGCATATTCACAAGATCCATATGGAGTAGCTAAGAGAACTGAGTACATGGAGTCTGTGTTAAAAGACGTTAGAACTCAAGAGTTAAACATGTTATCTAAACAAGCATTTGGAATACCTCTAAATGAAAATCCACAAGAAACTTTACCAGAAACAGAAGAAGAAGTAGCTTTGCATATGCAGCTAACTTATAAGCAAGCTATAGAAATAGCAGAAGAACAAGCTTTAAATGTTTTATTAGAAGGTAATAAATACGAGTTAACAAGAAAAAGAGTACTTAGAGATTTAACAGTTATAGGTATAGGCGCTACAAAAACAGAGTTTAATACTTCAGAAGGTGCTACAGTAAGATATGTTGATCCGGCTAATTTAGTTTATTCTTATACAGACTCTCCTTATTTTGATGATATATACTATGTTGGTGAAGTTAAAGAAATACCTATTAACGAATTAGTAAAACAATTTCCTCATTTAAAAAATGAAGATTTAAAAGAGATACAACAAAAAAGCAGTAACTATAACGGTTATAATAGAGGTTATAAGAAAAATAGACAAGACTATAATAAAGTTCAAGTTTTATACTTTGATTATAAAACTTATATGAACGAAGTGTATAAAGTAAAAAAGACTGGAACTGGAGCTGATAAAATTATACCTAAAAATGACAGCTTTAATCCGCCAGAAAATTTAGAGGGTGGTTACAGTAAAATGATGAGACAAATAGAGTGTTTGTTTGAAGGTGCTTTAATATTAGGTACAGAAAAACTTTTGAAGTGGGAAAAATCTCAAAATATGATGAGATCAAAAAGTGATTTTACTAAAGTTAAAATGAATTATAGTATTGTTGCTCCTCGTATGTACGAAGGTCGTATTGAGTCTTTAGTTAGTAGATGTACTGGTTTTGCAGACATGATACAGTTAACGCATTTAAAGCTACAACAAGTTATGGCCCGTATGATACCTGATGGTGTTTATCTTGATGCAGACGGTCTTGCTGAGATAGACTTAGGTAATGGCACGAATTATAATCCACAAGAAGCTTTAAATATGTTTTTCCAAACTGGATCCGTGATAGGAAGAAGCTTTACGTCAGAAGGCGATATGAATCCAGGTAAAGTGCCTATACAAGAAATAACTAGTGGTGCTGGTGGTAACAAAATGAATAGTTTAATACAAACATACAATTATTATTTACAAATGATAAGAGATGTGACAGGATTAAACGAAGCGGTAGATGGATCTAAGCCAGATAAATATTCTTTAGTTGGTGTGCAAAAACTAGCTGCAGCAAATTCTAACACTGCTACAAGACATATAATGCAATCAGGTTTATTTTTAACAGCAGAAATATGTGAAAAGCTTTCACTTAGAATATCTGATATTATAGAGTATTCACCTACAAAAGATGCTTTTATACAAGCTATAGGTGCTCATAACGTTGCTACTTTAGAAGAAATATCTGAATTACATCTTTATGATTTTGGTATATTTATAGAACTAGCTCCAGACGAAGAACAAAAAATGCTACTTGAAAATAACATACAAGCAGCAATAGCACAACAGTCTATAGATATAGAAGACGCTATAGATCTTAGAGAAATTAAAAACGTTAAACTTGCTAATCAACTTTTAAAGATAAGAAGAAAAAAGAAACTAGAAAGAGATCAAAGGATGCAGCAGGAAAATATAAGAGCACAAGGTCAAGCTAATCAAGAAACTGCTGCCGCTGCTGCTGAGGCAGAAGTTAACAAAAGAAAACAACTAGTTCAAACTGAAATAGAACTTGAAAGAGTAAAAGCGCAATTAGAATCTCAAAAAATGAGAGAAGAGTTAGAAATAAAAAGACAACTAATTGAAGCTGAGTATGGTTTTAAAATGAAAATAGCTGAATCAGATAAAGGTAAATCTGATAGAAAAGAAGTTATGAAAGAAGATCGAAAAGATGAAAGAACTAGAATACAAGCTACACAGCAATCACAACTTATAGAACAAAGAAACACAGGTGGAACACCTAAAAACTTTGAACGAGCAAGTGATGATATACTAGGTGGTCTTGGGATTTAAAAATTATTAATTATTATTATATTATATCATGGAAGAAAATAAAGAAAACGTAGTTGAAGAAACTACACAACAAGCAACTGAACAGGTTGATACAAGTAAATTTAAGTCTGCTGACGATCCTAATATTATAAAGGTAGATTTAACTAAACCACCAACACCAAAAGAAAATGAAACTAAAGAAGATAACGCTAACGACAGCGGAGTGGTTGCAGAGTCTAAAGATGCCAAGCCCACAGAAAAACAAGAAGAAGTACAACCGAAAAGCGAAACACAAGAAACGCCAGTACTAGAAGAAGTTACAGAACAAGAAGTAAAAGAAATAGCTGAACAAGTTGAAGAGGCTGTTATTGAAGCTGAAGCTACTGGAGAACCATTACCAGAAAACATACAGAAGTTAGTTGAATTTATGGAAGAAACTGGTGGTGATTTAAACGACTACGTAGCTTTAAATAGAAATTACGATGAGTTAGAAGATCAAGATTTACTGTATGAGTATTATAAATCGACTAAACCTCATTTAAATAATGAAGAAATTAATTTCCTTATGGAAGATCAGTTTTCTTACGATGAAGACACAGATAACGAAAAGGAAATACGAAGAAAAAAATTAGCGTTAAAAGAGCAAGTTGCCAGCGCTAAAAGCCACTTGGACGGGCAAAAGTCCAAATACTATGAAGAGATTAAAGCTGGTTCAAAGCTTACACCTGAACAACAAAAAGCTATAGATTTCTTTAATAGATACAACAAGGAAGAAGCAACACGTCAAAAAACATTAGAAGATAATACTTCTACTTTTATGAATAAAACTAATAAAGTTTTTAACGACAAGTTCAAAGGTTTTGAATATAACATCGGTGATAAAAAGTTTAGGTATAATGTAAAAGATGTTAATAAGACTAAAGAGTCTCAAAGCGACATTAATAATTTTGTCAAAAAGTTTTTGAATAAAAATAACGTAATGGAAGACGCTGCGGGATATCACAAAGGATTATATACCGCTATGAATCCTGACGCTATAGCAAAACATTTTTACGAGCAAGGTATGGCTGATGCTATGAAAAATAGTATTGAAAATGCTAAAAACGTAAATATGACAGCTAGACAATCTCATGGTGAGGTTGAGGCAGGTGGAATTAAAGTTAGAGTTTTAGGTGATAATACTGCTGATTTCAAGTTTAAAATTAAAAACAAAAATAAATAACAATTTAAAATTACAAAATTATGGCAATTACAAATGGTCCTTTGTTGAATAGTGTACCTGCTCCTGTAGCACAAGCACTATCTTCAAATTACATTGATTTTACTGCGACAGCTACTGCTGGTTGGGCGCAGCAATACCTGCCTGACTTAATGGAAAAAGAAGCTGAGGTTTTTGGACCTCGTACAATTTCTGGTTTCCTATCACAAGTTGGTGCAGAAGAGGCTATGACTTCTGATCAAGTCATCTGGTCTGAACAAGGTAGATTACACCTTTCATTTAAAGGTCACGTTGAATCAAACGCTGGTGGTACTGCTTCTGGTGGACAAATTGAATTAGAAGTTGACATTGATGGAAGAGCTGTTACTTCTGGACAACTTCCTATTAGAGTTAACGATACTATTATTGTAGCAAACTCTGAAGGTGTTGCTAGATGTATCGTTGAAGCTGTTGGTAACACTATTATAGATGTACAACCTTACGGTGAAGCTTCTTTAAATGCTTTAAACATATCAACTACTGGTGGTTCTCAAACTACAACTATATTAGTTTACGGTTCTGAGTACGGTAAAGGTATGAGTTATTTAACAGCTGGTGATGGTGCAGCTACAGATACTAGAGGTTCTAATGAGCCACAGTTCACTACGTTTACTAACAAACCAATTATTTTAAAAGACTACTACGAAGTATCAGGTTCTGATGCGTCTAGAGTTGGTTGGGTTGAAGTTGCTGCTGAAAGCGGGCAATCAGGTTACTTATGGTACTTAAAAGCTGAAGCTGACACAAGAGCACGTTTCAACGATTATTTAGAAATGGCAATGTTAGAAGGTGAGCTTAATGTTGCTAACTCTACAATTGATGGATCTGCACTTGTTGCTGGTTCTGCAGCTGGTGCTGGAAACGTTGGTACTGAAGGTTTATTTGCAGCTATAACTTCAAGAGGTAATTTAACTTCTGGTGTTACTGGTGTAAATGCTGCTACTGATTTAGCTGAATTCGATGCAATACTTGCTGAGTTTGATAAGCAAGGTGCTATTGAAGAAAACATGTTATTCGTAAACAGAGCTACTAGTTTAGCTATTGACGATATGTTAGCTTCAATGAACTCTTACGGTGCTGGTGGTACTTCTTACGGAGTGTTTGATAACTCTGAAGACATGGCGCTTAATTTAGGTTTCTCTGGTTTCAGAAGAGGTTCTTATGACTTCTATAAGTCTGATTTTAGATACTTAAATGATTTAGCTACAAGAGGTGGTATTAACGACGCTAACGCGGCTAACGCTATCAGAGGTGTCATTATACCTGCAGGTACTTCTACGGTTTATGACCAAGCTTTAGGTAAAAACCTTAAACGTCCTTTCTTACATGTAAGATATAGAGCTTCACAAACTGATGACCGAAAAATGAAGTCTTGGGTTACTGGTTCTGTTGGTGCTGCTACATCTGCTTTAGATGCTATGCAACTACATATGTTATCTGAAAGATGTTTAGTTACACAAGGTGCTAATAACTTTATGTTAATGCAATAAGCACATTTATTTTAAAAGAGGGTGGAGCTTAGTCTCCACTCCCTTTTATTTTTATTAATTTTATTATATATTATATTATGGCAAAAAAGAAAAAAATAGAGGTTGAAGAACCTCAAGTTGAAACAGTTATAGAAACTGCTCCAGTTGTAGAAACTATTACACCTGTAGAAAAACCAAGAGAAAGAATAAAACCTGCTAATGAGTGGGAAATAAAAGATAGAGTTTATTATTTAAAAGGTGGTAAAAAACCATTATCAAGATCAATAAAATCTGCAAACATTTTTTACTTTGACAAAGAAAAAGGTTATGAAAGAGAATTAAAATATTGTCAAAACCAAAAAACTTCTTTTGTAGATGAAATGAAAGGCGATCAAAGATTAGAGCATATTGTGTTTAGATCTGGTAGTTTATTTGTACCAAAAGAAAAAACAGTTTTGCAAAAATTATTATCTTTATATCACCCACATAGAGATAAAATATTTTACGAGTATAAACCAGCAGCTTTAGCAGCTGAAGAAATAGATGTTTTAGAAATGCAAGTTGATGCGTTAACTGCTGCTAGAAATATTGACATTGACATGGCGGAAGCTATTATGCGCGTAGAAAAAGGTTCTGAAGTATCTAAGTTAAGTTCTAAGGAGCTTAGAAGAGATTTATTAGTATTTGCACGTAATAATCCTAAACTGTTCTTAGAACTTGCAGATGATGAAAATGTAATGCTAAGAAACTTTGGTATTAGAGCTGTTGAGTCTGGAATATTAAGGTTATCTCAAGATCAAAGATATTTCATGTGGGGCTCTAATGGTAGAAAAATAATGACAATACCATTTGACGAACATCCATATACGGCCTTAGCACATTGGTTTAAAACTGATGAAGGTATGGAAGTATATTCAAATATTGAAAAAAGATTAAATTAATCTAACTGTAGAGCGGTCGCCCTACGGGGCGATCGTAACTACAAATAAAAAAAATTATGGCTATAAGTATAGACACAGTACATCAAAGAGTTTTGGCACTAGCCAATAAAGAACAAAGAGGATATATTACGCCTCAAGAATTTAACTTATTAGCTAACAAAGCGCAATTACTTATATTTGAGCAATATTTTTACGATATTGAAAAAGCTTTAGCTAAAAGAAATAATATAGTTGAAGACGGTAATAGCACTGAATATAGTGATAGAATAGATATATTACACGAAAAAATATCTCCTTTTGAAAATTACAAAGTAACGTTTTCAAATTTAGTTGGTAATGAAGCTACTTTACCAACATCTCCAATAGTTCATAAACTAGGTACAGTTTTTTATAGTGGTAACTCTTACGACGTAGAAGTTGAAAGAGTTGAAAAAAATGATTTACATCATTTATTAAGAACAGCTTTAGCTGCACCAACAGACGCCAGACCAGTTTATGTTAGAAAAACAAATGATAAAATACTTTTGTTTCCAGAATCACCAACAGTAGCTTACACTGTAGTAGGTGATAATCCTAATATATTTTGCAACTTTATATCAAAACCTACACAAGCAGTTTGGGGTTATGTAGTAGTTAATAATCAAGCTTTATTTGACGCGTCAGCTTCTACAGATTTTCAATTACACGCTTCAGAAGAAGGTGAATTAGTTTATAAGATATTAGAATTAGCTGGTATTGTATTAAATAAACCAGGTTTAGTTCAAGTGGCTACAAATGAAGAAACAGCTTTAATAACACAAAAACAATAATAAATGGGATTAATAACACAAACAGGACAAGCGTATTATACTGGTAGTAGCTTTGGTGATTATCAATTTACATCTTTAGAGCATGTTATAAATCAGTTTATAATTGCTTATGTTGGAGAAGGTAAAATAATATCAAAAGCAAGAAGAACAGATGTTGCTTTTCATGCTCAAAGAGCTTTACAAGAGCTTTCTTTTGACACTTTTAAATGTGTAAAATCTCAAGAAATAGAACTACCAGCATCTTTGCAAATGATATTACCACAAGACTATGTTAATTACGTTAGCTTAAGCTGGTCAGATAGTTCAGGTATACAACATATTATATATCCTGCTTCTAAAACTTCTAACCCAACAGACGTTGGTCAAGATGCTAATGGCGATTATACTTTTACATTAGCTGGCGCTTTAAACACTGACGACAGCTCCACAACTTGGGACTCTTATAGCTCAACTGTTCCTGGGGACAATATAGATGATTATGATGATGATTATTTTACTGGCGCTATAGGTAATAGATATGGTATTGACCCTCAATATGCGCAAACAAACGGTTCTTTTTATATAGATCCAAATACTGGTAAAATTCATTTTAGCTCAAACTTATCAGGAAAAACAATAGTATTAAAATATATAAGTGATAGTCTTGGTACTGACGCTGAAATGAAAGTGCATAAGTTTGCAGAAGAAGCTATGTATAAACATATAGCTTATGCTATACTGTCTACTAGAGCTGATGTTCAAGAATACATAATACAAAGATTTAAAAAAGAAAGATTTGCTGAAACTAGAAAAGCAAAATTAAGATTATCAAATATTAAATTAGAAGAAATAACTCAAATACTTAGAGGTAAATCTAAGTGGATAAAACACTAAAATAATATGCCAGAGTTTAAGCGTAATTTTACTAAAGGTCGAATGAACAAAGACCTTGATGAAAGAATAGTACCTAATGGTGAATATAGAGAAGCGTTAAATGTAGAAGTTGCAACATCTGAAAACTCTAACGTTGGAACTATACAAACACTAAAGGGTAATACACTTTTACTTACTGATCAGTTAAATGATATTAAAAACTTAACAGCAAATAGTAAGTTGTTTTCTTCTGATGCCGTTTGTGTTGGTACTGTTTCTAATGAAGCAAAAGATAAGTTTTATTATTTCGTTACAGACCCACATAGAAACTATGATGCTAGTTGGGATACTGGTGATTCTTCTGGTTCTATTGCGTATAACGATACTTATGTTCATGCTGAGCAAGATAGCTCTGGAAACGTTGATGTTAAACACAAAGTTTATTCTGATTATATAATAGAGTATAACGAAAGAACTAAAAGAGCTAAATACGTATTTGTTGAATTTACTAAAGTAATAAGTAAAATATCTAATGATAGCCACGCAAAAGGAGATCATTTACATCTTAGTAATCTTGGTGAAGCTTCTAATGGTATAAGACCAATAGGCGTGCAAGTAGGTATGGACGTTTATATAAATGGTATGAAAACTCACGTAATCAGGATAGAAGAAGATACAGACTCTGGTTATAACGGTTGGAGAATATATACTAAACATACGGCTAGTGATCGCGGCTATGAAGATTTAGCTGATGTAACAGCTGGAACTACAGTTAAATTTAAACTTCCTCACGAAAAAAGAGCTTTAGCTTTTAATCACTTTGAATATAAAAATCCTGGTAGAATAATTACAGGTATTAACATTATTGATAATTTATTATTTTGGACAGATGGTTTAACAGAACCAAAGAAAATAAATATAGACAGATGTAAATATGGATCACAGCAAGCGTCGCCAACTACATATCCTTTTGGCACAAGACAATATCCAACTTTATTAATAGTAAATGGAGAGCAACCAAGCGAAGATAATGGTAGACTAGCTCCTATAGCAACATATCCATCTGCTATAAAATATCCTTTCCACTCTTATCAGTATGCTACTGTAATAAAAAAATCACCAACAACAGCTTTAAAACTAACAATGTCTAATACCACTAGGACTGATATACCACCTAACGATGGTAATGTTAGAACAACTGCTTTTGTACAGTTACCTTTAATTTCTGGTTCTACAGCTAGTAATTTTTTCTTTCAAGGTGATGGGGCAAATTTATTTGATTCTGGAGGAATAACAGATTTTTTAACTTTTCCTGAAATTATGGACTGGGAGGAAAACGATGTTGTTGAATTTTACCCAGAAGATGATGAAGCTGGATTTGAAATGAAAGCTTTAGTAGTAGCTAAAATTGACACAAGAAATACTAATGGAAATAAATTTAAATTTGAAATAATTTCAATATCTGCTTCTTTAATAAAACCTTTTGTTAACTTTAGAGTAAAACTACAACAAGAAGATCCTTTATTTGAATTTGTTTTTCCAAGGTTTGCTTACAGATGGAAATATGAAGACGGTGAATACTCTTGTTATTCTCCATTTTCTGAAGTAGCTTTTTTACCAGATCGTTTTGATTATTTACCAAAAGAAGGTTATAATCTTGGTATGACTAATAATTTACGCTATTTATTATTGTCTGGTTTTAAACCGGCATCAATACCTTTAGACGTTGTAGAAATAGATATATTATATAAAGAGTCTAACTCACCAAACGTTTATCTTGTAGAAACTATAAAATCACCAAGCGTAAAAGCTAGAAGTAATTCTTTAGATAATATTAAATACAAAGGTGATTTAGGTTGGTTTGGTAAAATAAAAGAAGATGTAGAGTCTCCTAACACATTAACAACAGTTTCTAGTTTAGTTTCCGCTGGTAATTTTAACGGGTTAACTTTTACAGATTCTAGTGGAGTTGTTTATTATGGCTTACAAGAAACTTTTGATAAAATAAACATGATGGTAGGCGATCAAATTATTTTTACTGAAGGACAAACTGGATTATCTGGAACTATAACTATAGCGGCTTTTGAAGAATTAAACGATGTAAATTACGTAGCGTTAAACGTAGATGGCGTTGCTACAACAAACACAAGTAGTTCTTGGCTTTATGATGGTAGTGATTTTGATGTAAATAGAGTTGTAGCTAAATCGCCTGCTATTTACATTGCGGATCCAGATGGTTCTTTAGAAATTAAATCAGATATGATTCACGCTACATTACCAGAAGTACAACTATTAAGACCTTTTGACAATGTACCAAGAAAAGCTTTAGCACAAGAAGTTTCTGGAAATAGACTTATATATGGTAACTATATACAAAATTACGACATAACAAGTGAAGATGATCCTAGCAATAGAATCATTAGACAAAAATTTGAAGTTGCTTTAGGTAGGAGAAAAAACGTTAGAGATAATGTTCAGTTTGATATAGCTACATCTTTGATACACCCAGTGACTGGTAATGCTATAGAGGCCGATGACTCTTTAAACACTATTAATTTAAAAAATAGTTTTCCAGAAAGATCAATAAAATCTTTAAGAGAATACCAAGTGGGAATAGTTTGGCAAGATGAGTATGGTAGACAAACACCAATACAAACAGATGAAACTGGAAGTATTAGAGTTAAAAAATCAAGAGCTGATGACTATAACGAATTTAATTTAAAATTAAAAGAAACAGATATTTGGCCTGATTTTGCAACTCATTTTAAAATTTTTATAAAAGATAGTTCTAATGTATATTATAATTTAGCAATGGATCGCTACTATGACGCTGAAGATGGTAATATATGGATTTCTTTTCCTTCTTCTGAAAGAAACAAAGTTGATGAAGATACGTATTTAATACTTAAAAAGCGACATGATGAAAGTGAGTTTGTAGAAGAAGAGGGTAGATATAAAATTATAGCTATAGAAAATGAAGCTCCTTTATATGTAAAAACAAAATACGAAACTTTTGGTGTTATATCACAAGTGTTTGGAACAAGTGGTGAGCCTAAAATATTTTCAAGTCACGTTGATATAGACAGTGATCTTACTGATGACAGTGGTACTTTTCATGAAGTAAACGATGAACCAGATAGAGTTTTAAGAATATCAAACGCTACTAATTTTTCTCATTGGTATGATATTATTAGTATTACATCAGCTACTGGTAATAAATCTCGATTAACAGTTAAAAAACCCTTTGGCAATGACATGTCTTTTACAACTGAAGACGGAACTAATAATACTGATATAAAAACTGGTTTATCAATAGAAGTAGCCGCTAGAAAAGTAAAAAACTTGCCAGAATTTAACGGTAGGTTTTTTGTTAAAATAAAAAAAGATAGTATAATTGAAGAAAATATATTATCTAAATCGGTGGAAAAAACCTATATTATGGTAGATCATTATAATTTAGGTTACCAACAAAACGACACGGAAAGAAGAAGAACGTTTTTTGACAACATACCTGGTTATCCACAAAATAGACACGTTCCACATAGAAAGCTTTTTGTGAGTGAAATAAACCATGAGTGGGAAGGGTATTCAGGTGATGAAATGACACTTGGCCCTACTAGAAGTAGTCAACCTTGGACAGCTTCTGATGGAAGTTACTCTACTTTAGATATACAGTGCCATCATGGTGCTGATGGTTATTGTATCGCTCATAAAAATGGTCCTGAAAAGTTTAATATAACAGGAAGCAATAGCTTTGGCGCACCTGAACATGAAAGAGATATACTTAAAAAAATGAGAAATGGAGGTCAGCTTTTTAGGTGGAAAGGAGATACTACTATATATAGAATTAAAAGTGGCGGTTCTGAGTGGATGGTTGAAAACTATACGCAAACAAAAGCTTCTAACAGAAAATGGAACCAACCTTATAAATCTAAAATAGATCAAAACCATAGTGTTATGGTTAAGTTTGAATTTGAACCAGCTCTTGGTAGTTCGCTTGGTATTATAGATAGAAATGGTAATGCTACAGGATTAGACGCTGTAGGTAATCCAGTTAGTGGTTATGATCCTTTTAAAGATAATTATGAAGGTACAATATCAGGATCAACAGAAGGTCAAAGCACGGGTCAAGAGTGGAGTAATGATTATAGACTTAAATATCGTGACTCATCTACTAAGCGAGTTTCGCAAAGACAAATACAGTTTTTAGAAGAGTTTGTAGCAGGTGATACGTATACTAGTGATAATCCTGCTATATTTGAAACAGAGCCTAAAGAAAATATAGATTTAGATTTATATTACGAAGCTAGTAACGCTTTACCAATATACGAAGAATTAAATAATTACAAAAACAAACTAGAAAGAAAACTTGAATACGAAAATAAAAATGTTTTAAATTATTATAATTGTTTTTCTTTTGCTAACGGTGTTGAGTCTAATAGAGTTAGAGATGATTTTAACGCCGTTACTATAGACAAAGGTCCTAAAGTATCTACAGTTTTAGCTGAACAGTATAGAGAAGAAAAAAGAAAGTCTGGCTTAATATATTCTGGTATATATAATTCTACATCTGGAATAAATAGGCTTAATCAGTTTATAATGGCTGAAAAAATAACTAAAGATATAAATCCAACTTATGGTAGTATACAAAAATTATATAGTAGAGACACTGATTTAGTAACATTTTGTGAAGATAGAGTTATAAGAGTACAAGCTAATAAAGACGCTTTGTTCAACGCTGATGGCAATACAAACGTTGTTGCTACAGACAGAGTTTTAGGACAAGCAATGCCTTATTCTGGTGATTTTGGTATATCTGAAAATCCAGAATCATTTGCTGCAGATCAATATAGAATTTACTTTACAGACAAATCAAGAGGTTCTGTTATGAGATTATCTATGGACGGTATAACTGCTATATCTGATCAAGGTATGGTAGATTATTTTAAAGATGCTTTTAGAGCTAAAGATGCTGTTCTTATAGGTAGTTTTGATGATAACAAAGATTTATATAACTTAACTATAAAATCACCAAAACAAGAAAGCTTAAATACCTCTACAGACGAAGAAGAAGATGCTTTAACAGTGTTAAATGATGGTAGCTCTCCAACAGTAACAAATGAGTTAGGCATATGGTTTAGATATGGTGGTGTAGTAGATGACTGGGCACAGTTTATTGAAACAGACGGGGCTCAAGGTTCTTTGCCTCCACCTGGAGTAAAAGGTTCAACAACAGTTCATAAAAGAGGTTGGCTTGGTATACAAGCTGGGGGTTCAGGTACACATCCAACGGGTATAGAACATGGTAAGCCTGGTAAATATGGTCTTAATCCAAACTTAACAAATCCAATAACACTTTATTTTGATAGAGTAACAAGCGGTTATCCACACGAGCCTTCTGTTGATTCTACAACACGTTGGGATCAAGTAATAAATGCTTTAAATATACATGGAGCAAACAACGTTTATTTATATCAAAATTTTATGGAAAGAATGTATCCTAGTATATTTACTCAAAACCCAGCCGCTTGGAATAAACCACATCAAAAAGAAGCTGTTTACTCTATACAAAGCGTTGAATATCACCCTTCCACAGAGGCTTATGAGGTTGTTGTTAACTGGTTAATAGGTTTTACTGCTTATCAAGATGTTAATCATTTTGGTTGGTCTTTAATAGGACCTTTTGCAGAACAAGAAGGCGCTAATGTTGATGCGGCAGAAGGAGTTGATGATACTGGTTTAATAAACATAACCGTTAGTTATAGTGAAAATACAAAAGGTTGGACCACGTTCCAGTCTTGGCTGCAAGAGTGTGGTACTAGTTTAAACAATAAATACTTTACGTTTAGAGAAGGTGATTTATATCAACATCATGATAACGAAACTAGAAATAATTTTTATGGAGTTCAATACCACTCTAAGGTTTGCGTTATATTTAACGATATACCAAGTAGTGTTAAAAGTTTTGGTTCATTAAGTTATGAAGGCACGCAGTCTAGAGTATTATTAAACAATACAGATGACGAGTATTATAACAATGCTAATGTAGATGGTTGGTATTCTAGCCATATAACAACTGATTTAGAAACAGGTTTTATACCTGAATTTAAAGAAAAAGAAGGTAAATGGTTTAATTATATCAAAGGAAATAAAGCTAATAATTTAACAAATCTTGATACTAAGCAGTTTTCAACACAAGGTATAGGTAGATTATCTACAATTAGTAGTGTTGTTTCTTCTACAGATAATACAACTACAGACGATGCTGTTGTAAGAAATAAGTTAACAATTAAAGACACTGGTGATACAGATTAAATATGGCAAATAAATATACAACAAGTCAACCAACAACATTAGAGTTTTCTGGAGACAGCGTATCTGCTGGAAGTTTACCTTCTACTTATGAAATAGTAATTACTCCAAATGCTGGTGAAGCTGTGCAAGCTAGTGATTTTTCTATAGGGTCAACTTTACCAATAGAAGTTACAAATGTAACTTTTACTGATACAACAACTCCGCTAGACACTTCTAATAAAGTTATAGCAACCGTTACTTTAGCTCAATGGTTTACAATGCCAGCTAATGCTGAAATTATAGAAGTAGATATAGATGGTACTACCCATAAACCTAGAACAACATCTTCTTTTCAGCACAATCAAGAAGTAAAAGCTAATTCTACAATAACAGTTACAGCACCAACGGTTACTTCGCCTTTTACATCTAGTGCTTCTACATCTACTAGTGGTAGTGTTAGCACTACAACTGTATCTGTTGATTTGCAGCACTTTCAAAAATCAAATATAGCTAGAGTAACTATAGCTGCAGCTGAAGGCTATTACTATCCTACAGATCCTTATTATGAAATCAAATCTGATTTTGCAGATGATTTTAGCGAAGCAATAGTAAGCAGAACTGTAGACGCATCAAACGAAAACTTACGCTTATTAAGATCTATTGTTTATGATTTATTCTTTGAGATGGATGACATACCTGTTACTACTGATATTGGTAATAGAATAATATGGCACGTTCCAACTCCAGTTGAAGATCCTGTATATAGAACTTGTATTTATAACGTTAATTATGATAGCTATAAAGATAACGATATAATAGAATCTAAAAATCAAAATCTTGTTTTAAATGTTTTTGGAAAAGAAAACTCAACATATAATATAAAAATAGAAAATGCAAATGGTCTTTCTTATGATTTTAATACAAATACTTTTACTAGACCTTTAACTATTTCATCTGAACAAACTATACTTTTAAAAAGTAGAGCTTTGCTTGAAGATAATAAATATCCTTCAATATTATCTACAAGAGCTTATAAAGAAGGAAACTCAAACCAACATATAATTAGTATACCTGGTGTTGAAAGAGATGTAGCTTATACTAATTTTTATAAAACAACTGTAACTCCAACTGGTTCAACAACTACTTCTGCAGATAGCGCAGATCAAACGCCTTATGTTATAACACTTCACCAGCTTGGAGAAGTTGATGTTAGTGTTGTAGTTTCTGGTACCGCTGTTGCTAGTAGTGTTGCTGCTAATGTTAGCGTCCCTAATGCTACTATAAAAACAATGAGTAATTTACCTGCTCTTTCGTTTTTACAAAAGATTGAAACTGATAACGTTTATAATAATTTTCCAGTAAACAGTTATTACGGGATAAAAGCTAATGTACAAAGAAATGGTTATTTTACAACATCTCAAGTTTTAAGTTATACAGTAACTGATACTGTAGATGGCGCTTTTAGCGGTACAACTATGGTAGTAGATAATGGTCGTGGTGTTAGCATGATACAAGTAGGAGATACTATTGTTGACAGTACTAATGGTAGAATAGCTGCTGGCACAACTATAGCCGCTACTTTTCTTGATGCGGGCGCAACCGGTGGTGTTACAGCTAGTGACAAGCATTATACGCTTAGCGCCGCACCTTCAAGTGAAGTTGCCGATGCCTCTGTTATAACTTTTACAAGAACAGTTGGAATATCTAGACAACCACAAGTTACTGATTTTTCAATTATAGGTGATAATACATTTACTAATGGTGTTGGTATTGTAGAGCCTAGCGATTATGGCGCTATTGGCTCTCAAACTTATGGCTTAAGTTATACTGTAAAAGAAGATGTGAGTAATAGTAATATAGTAAAGCTAGCACAAGGTGATGATACTGATTTTTCAGGTATAGTTTTTGGTATGACTATTGAGTCTAGAGATTATTCTCAAGCAGATTGTAAAGTTGTTAACAATCCAAATGTAGGAACAGATGGAGTTGTAATCTTAGACAAAAACGTTACTCTTTTAAAAGATCAAGACGTTTATTTTACAGCCGACGGTCTTCAGCTTGAAATATCAGAATTAGAAGTTACAGGTGCTGGTACAGCTACACCTAAATTAAACATAACAGGTTGTATTAAAAGAGCTAGTTCAGTAAACACAATAACAAGCTTGGTATTATCAAACTTTATAACAGCTTACAATAATCCAACCGCAGCCGCCTTTCCAACAAGTCCAGAAGTATTTAACGTTAGTTTTGGTGACACTGTAGAAATAGATCCAAGAACTGTTTGTACTGGTCATACTGGAGAGCTTACAATAAGCAGCGCTAGCGTTACAGGTTCAAAAGGTACAACACTTCAAGATTCTGTTTCTATAATAAACGACGGGCAAGCTATATCTTATACAGCGCCTCAAACAGGAACAGTAGGTGCAACATCGTCAATAACATATGCTGTTAGTGACGGTATAAACACTAGTTCAAACGCGACAATAACAGTAACATTTATAGATTAATAATATGCCTATAGCAAGTTTAACATTTACAACACCAATACAAGTTTCAGTTCAAGCTGGAGACTTAATATTATATTGCAACCCAACTACAACGGCTAACTTTAGTACAGCATCTCAATCAGATGTTGTAGCTATTGGACCATGTTTATCTGTCAGCGCTGATAGATTAAGCATGACTGTAGAACATGACGCAAGCGTTGTTTTACCTTCGCCTACTAGCTTTATATTATTTAGTAAAGATAAATATTCAAACCCAAGCGGCACTTTAGGTTATTTTGCTGAAGTTTGTTTTAAAAACAACTCTACAACAGAGGCAGAGCTGTTTGGTATTAACGCAGATGCATTTATAAGTAGTAAATAAATAGCAAAAACTGTGATTATATAGACATAAATTAAATAAAATGTCTAAAAAAGAAGTTAAAAAAAATAAATCTAAATTATTAGTTACTAATAGAGAAAAAGTATTAGAACTTGAAAAAGCCTTAATAGATATAGCTGACGGTGAAATGATTGTTACAGAGCATGATACAAAAGTTTTTCCTTTAAAACATACGTTTGCAGATGGTATTTACGTTAGGCAAATGTCTATGGAAGAAGGAAGTTGTGTTATTGGCGCGATACATAATCATTTACATGTTTGGTTTTTATTAACAGGTTGTATATCTGTAGCAACAGAAGATGTTATAGAAGATTATATTGCGCCTTGTTATGTTGTTGCAACGCCTGGTACAAAAAGAGTTATATACGCTAACGAAGACTCTATATTTGTTAATATACATAAAAACCCTAGCAATAATAAAAATATAGAAGAATTAGAAAAAGAAATAGTATCTGCAAGTTATGAAGAATACAAAGAATACATTAATAAAAATAAATAAATTATGTCGTTTATAATAGTAGGGATAGCTGCCGCAGCTGGTGTAGCAAAAATAGCAGTGGCAATGTCTGGTAGAAAAAAAAGAATAAGAGAGCAAAAAGCTGCAATGAGAGAAATGCAAGCGCGTAAACGTGATTACGAAGCTATGCAGTTTACAAATCCTTATGCCGACATGGAAAACACTATGGAAGATCTGACTGTTAATACACAGCAAGCAGAGTTTCAAAAACAACAAATACAACAACAACAGGCAGCAACACTTAGAGGTATGCAAGGAGCTGCTGGTGGCTCTGGTATAGCTGGTTTAGCACAAGCAATGGCTAATCAAGGAGCAATAGCCGCTCAACAAGCGTCAGCTTCTATAGGTATGCAAGAACAAAGAAATAAAATGGCAGCCGCTCAAGAGCAAAGTAGATTAGATACTCTAGAAGCTCAAGGTATACAAAGACAAGAGAGCTTACAGCAAAGCAAAACAGAAACATTACTTGGCATGTCACAGCAAAGAAAAGCAGCGGCTGATGCAGCTAGAGCAAGAGCAAAACAACAAGTTATGTCTGGTATTGGACAAATTGGCGCTGCTGGAGTAATGGCAGGTCAAGCTTATAACGCTAAAGAAGCTCAAACTGATCCTGGAGGAACTGCGAACGCTTTTTGGAAAAAAGATTAATAATAAAACTATGGCAAAAAATAAAAAGAAAAAGACAAGCCCTTTTGGCGTAAACCAAGCTTTAATAGACGGTGCTAAGGCTGCTAACTATATGACTGGAGGTTCAACTAGCTTGTCTAGTGGAGAAGCTGACTTAGATGCTTTAACAGACCCTATAATGGATGCCATAAAAGGAGATTACTTAGGATTAAAAGAAAAAAAGAAAGTAAAAGAACCAGTACAAAAAGAAGATCCAAATAATTTAGATCAAATTGATCTAGATGAACTTAACGAAACACTTAAAAATTTAAATCCAGAAAAGAAAGACGAAATTGATAACGATGCTGACATTAATAAATCTAATGAAAATATTAAAGATTTAGAAGAAAATATTAAAAACGCGACAGAAGAAGGTAATAAAGAAGAAATAGAAAAGTATAATGTTGAACTTGCTAAAGAAAGATTTCGTTTAAAAAATATATTTAAAAAAAGAAATTATTTAAAAGAATACGAAGAAGGTTCTGATAAGCGAAAAGAATACATAAAAGATATAAACTTAAAAAGACAGGAGATTAGAAATACTAATGATCCTAAAAAGAAAGCTGCGCTTAGAAATGATTTAGCGACAATGAAAAAAACGTTAAATAGAAAAATGCTTTTAGTCACTATGCCAGACGGTAGCCAGCAAAAAATGAACCAAGATGATTTTTTAAAATTACAACAAGAGAAAAACCTTACAAACTATAGAGGTAAAAAATCTGATGAAAGTAGGTTTTATCAAGGTGATTATTTTGCAGACTCACCAGCAACAGCTAGAGAAGAAATATTAAGCTCGTCATTAAAAAGAAAAAACTCTAATGGCGAAAGTCCATTTGCTTACAAAGAGAGAATTAGTGATAAAACACCTATGTATCAAGTTAAAGAAGTAGACAAAGACTTTGAAGTGCCTGAAGGTGTTATTGGTGGTGGTACTTTACCTGAGGTTAAAATTGAAGGAGACGCTTTTGATTTAATGAAAAAATATGGATCTGCAGGTGTTGAAGATTATATTAACGATATGCAGCTTATTGGAGATGAGAAACCACCACAACTTTTAGGTGCCTCTGCTTCTGAAGCTGTAACAGAATTTATGACTAGACAAAAAGAAGAGTTAAATATAATAAAACAACAAAAGAAAGGTGATTTACAAAGTCAAGAAATATTGAATAACGTTAAAAGGCTTTCTACTAATATGAATAAAATTGGTGATTTTATAGAAGAGCAAATAACAAATATTGATGAAAAAAGTGAATCACAAGGTTCTTCTATGGCTAGTCGATATTTAAGAGATATTTTGTTAACTAAAAAAACAGATGAAGAAGGTAAACCATTAACAACTATGATGGTTGATAATAAGCATGATTTAGCTATTAAGTTTAAAGACACAGCTGGAGTTTATTCTTTACAGTCTATAAAAAAAGATATATTTCCTAAAGCTTACAAGTCTTTTGAAACAATAAGTAAAGGTATGGCTAACATTAAAGATGAGGCTACGTCAGGTTTACCTTTTAACGAAGATGCTGCTAAATCTTTAATAAACAACGCGTTAAAAAACGAAAAAGAAATATTATCAGTTGTTCATGATGAAGAAAGTCCTTTTTATCAATTTTTAAATGACTTTGCTGATAAATTTCCAAACGCAAATATGGACTTCATGCATATAGACTCTCCTAATTACGCTCCTGATGACTTATCTGTATTAGTTAAAGACTATGCTTTAAGAAAATTTATGGAACAATATAGAATATATAGCCCTAAACAAGAAAAACAAGATTTAACACCTGAACAATTAATAGAAAAATATAGTTAAATGGAAGAATTAAAAAGTATTGTTGCTAAAGCTAAAGCAGCAGGTGAGTCTGAAGAGACTATAAAAACTATAATAGAAGCTTATAAAGCTTCAAATCCTGCTCAATTTCAGTCTCCTGTAGTGGGAAAGATGAACGGCTCTCAGAAAACCGATGTAACTGTAGAGTCTCAAACTGTATCGAAAGATACGGTATCAACGTCGGAAAGTACTTCTTCGGAATCACAAAAAATATCTGATACTTGGGTTGATGCTGATGGTAATCCAAAAATGTTTGAGTATGATGAAGTAAAAATTACTGGTAATACTAAAGAAGAAGAAATACCTGAAATACAAGAAAAAAATAAAAAAAGTATAGTAGATGCTATAAAAGATGTAAACATATACAAAGGATACACTTTAAAGGATTTATTTGGTAAAGATGAAAAAGAAGACGAAGAGGAAATAAAAGAAGAAGCAAAAATAGAACTACCTACAGCAGAAACAGACGCTACTACTGTTGGTGGTGGTACTAGTTATAATATTTTTACCGGTTCAGCAATAGGATCAGGTGAAATTATACAACCTGAAGTTACAGAAGAATATGTGCCAAATTATTTTTTCAACGAAACAACTGGTAAAGTAGAATCAGATAGACCAACAGCTGAAGACATGCCAGAAATACTTGACATTTTAAAAGAAGATGAAAAGAGCATGCCTGAACCAAAACTAGAAGTAGCAACTACGTTTGCTGGAGATATTATTGGTGGTGTTAAGAAAACAGCTAAAATGGCTATAAATCTTTATAATAGCCCTGAAGAACGAAAAGAAACTATAGATCAAATAGATAGAATTACTAGTAACTTTGACAATAACATGGTTCATTGGATGCAAAGCTTATATATTGATGCTGCAACATTGTTAGAAAAAAGCGTTACTGGTACTGGTAAGACTGGAATAACAGCAATGGACGCTTTGGTTACAGGCAAAAATCATGGTGAAGCCGTTTGGTTTGGGCCTAAAGGACAGGTTTTACCTTTAAGTGATAAAACACTTACTAATGAAGAAAAAACAGAACAAGGTTATGATTTAATATATAAAGACTCTGGAGTACGAATAGGTGATCATTATAGAAATCACATAATGGATAAGTACCAATACTTACTTGAAGCAGAAGCTTTAAAAAAGCAAACTAACGTTAGTATTAGTCTTGGTTATAAAGAAAATGATCCTTCTAAATTTTTTGGTGGAGTGTTTAACGCTGGTTGGAGTTTAGGTGAGACTATGGGTCCAGCAATACTTACAATGGGTTACAGTTTAATACCTCAAATAACTGCACCTATGTTTACTTCATATAACAGAGAAAAAGCCAAAAGATTATATCCTAATCTTACTGAAGCAGAAGCAATGTCAGAGTTAATACGTAATAACCAACAAGATGTTGTTGTGCCTAATCTTTTAGGTTTATTTGCAGGTAGTCTTGAGCGTGTTGGTTATAAAGGTATTATGAACGCAATGATGTTAAATAAAGGTACGTTTAGTTCTAACGTTGGCGCTATTGTGTTTGGTGGACAAAGAGAAGGTTTTACAGAGTGGAATCAAACTGGACTAGAAGCATTAAACGAAGCTGTAGCACAAGGTAAAAGCACAACGGAAGCGTTTAATATAGCTTGGGCTAAAATGACAGGCCCTGAAGGTCTTGAAGCTTACTTACAAGGTATGCTTGCTGGTACAGGTGTATCTGGTCTTGGTAACTTAGCTCATAGAGCGTTAAGATCAGACGTTGCAACTATTAAAAATTTTAATACTCATATTATAACAATGAGTGATTTACAGGTTAAAATAAATCAAGAACCAAACAAATCAAATAGAGACAGATTACAAAAAAGACTAGATGCTTCTAAATTAGAAATAATTAAAATAATTAACAAAACTTCTAAAATAAAAAATTATTTAACAGAAGCAGAACAGCAAGATTTAGATTTATTAATGCAAGAATACGATAGTGTAAAAGCAGCTTATAATCAAGAATATTCAGACGCTTTTAAAGGTGTGCTTAGTTTTGCTAGAGACCAAGGAATAACAATAGAACAAGCTTTACAAGAAAATTATCCTAAACTATATGATAATTGGTTAAACACAAGCAAAGAGTTAAACGATCAAGCAAAAAGAATACTTGACGATATAAATATAATACGTAAAAGAGGTAACGAAAGACTTATAGATGCCGGTGTTGAAAATGCTAAAGGGATTATTACAGAAGATGGTGTAGAAGTTTTTGAAACAGAACAACAATTACAAGATTATTTAGACGATCCTGCTAACCAAGATATTTTTGAAAAAGAAAGAAAAACGAGAGGAATGTCTCTTACAGACTTAAAGAACTTATACAAAAAATCAGATGGTTGGTATATTAGAAGTCAAGATAAAGTATATGTAAACAAGCCTAGAGCTATAGAAGTTGGCGCCGTGTCAGTTGTTGAGCATGAAGTTGCTCATTATTTATTTAACAAAAAACTATATGTTGGTGGCGAATTAACCCAAAAAGGTAAAGAAACGCTTAATAATTTTATAAATGCTTTACCTATTAGTGTATTTAAAGACATAACAGACAAGCTTAGCTCAAGCAAAGCTTATAATTTAAGTGATCCAAATATAAAAGAAGAGTATATGAATTCTTATATAGATGGTCTTAGAAATGGTTCTTACAAGCCAAACAAAAGAGCTTTAAATATTTTAGGTGATGATGTTTTAG
>Ga0209232_1000528_pt1 | contig 23166 bp, 24 predicted proteins | sample ETNvirenome_2_60_FD_184066 | JGI IMG/M metagenome (GOLD analysis project Ga0209232, IMG submission 184066) | Marine viral communities from the Pacific Ocean - ETNP_2_60 (SPAdes) (version 2) | ecosystem: Environmental > Aquatic > Marine > Oceanic | place: Pacific Ocean | collected 2013-06-22
GTTGTTTATGTTGATGAACCCGTTGATTGTTTTGCTAAAACTGGAATAGAAGTTAAACCTCTTTCAGTTCTTAAATATGATTTAGATGAACATTATGAAAATAATGGTCGCCTTTTAGGTCATAATATTGTTGCATTTGATTTACCTGTTTTAAGAGATTCAATGGACATATATTGTATCAGAAAGTATATGCAGAAAAAAGCATATATTGATACAAGTTCTTCATTAGTTTCAGGACATGGTAAAAGAATTAGATTAAACAATTTAGTAAAACATTCATTGGGGGATTCAAAAACAATGGATAGTGCAGATGCTCCCCTTTTATGGAAACAAGGAGATTTTAATACAGTTACAGAATACTGTCTTAAAGATACACAACTCGTCTATGATTTATGGAGATTTGGTCAAAATAATGGCTATGTATCTGCATATGATATAGACGAAGAAATTAAAAAACAATATGAGGTGAAATGGAAATGAGTGCATGGAGTTGGTTAGGCTTACTATTATACATAATGCTTATGGCAGTATTCTTCTTTGCGGCCTTTGGAACATCAAATATGTCCGAAGATAGTATTGATGAATATATGGATAAATTGATTAGAGAGTCCGGTAGTAGATAATGTCTTTAAAATGCGATTGTAAGTATTGTGGTCTTACTACGATACCTAAGAGAATACAAGGCATTTATGTTGGTTCGACAGAAACGATAAAATTATGGGAATGTCGAGAGTGCTTTTTTGTTTGGTCAGAAAAGAATCCTCTCGGAATGCCCGTTTAAAATTTTTTGAATTTTTTACAGACATATTTTAGTATTTCAATATAGAAATACTAATTTCAGAATAATTAGGGATTATTATTTCATTTCTATTAGCCGACGGCGAGGGTATTTAAATCGGGATTTGTTTCAAAAAACATCAACGATTGGGTCAGAAAAATACCTCGATACGATGCCCTAAATTATCTCTCAGGGACATCCCTGAATCATGCATGGGTGCGGTGGCCCCGACATATCCAACGGCCTCTCAGACCCCCTCAGAGGCTTGTATTTTAATCACCATAAGATGTAAATAAAATTAACATCGCAATTATCAAAAGAAGTAAATTTATTACTCCATAAACAACCTTTGTTTTATTTTTCATATCAACCAGTTTGTGAAATAACTAGCCAACCTTCACCAGTAGCCGCACCTTCATCATAATTTGAATAGTTATTTGTATCATATCCATCAAGAATGTCTTGTAATTTTATATGAGTTTCATTTGCATCACCATATGCCATTATAGTAATTGTAGCCATAGCAGGTAATGAAATTGTATTTGCGGCTGAAATAAAAGCATTAGAAGTTTGACCAAAATCAATATGTTCTTGAACATGGCCTGAATAAATTGTTGCAGTTTGATGACCTATATTTTTAAGAGTCATAGTAAACCCATGTGGAATACTATATGCAACAGGAGAACTACCAGTGGGTAATGCCCATAATTGGAAATATGTATTACTACCTACTGATGTATCTAATAATGATAGTTTTTGTGGGAATAAACTTCCGGGAGTTCCACCACCTGACGGATTCGCGCCACCTGCAACTTTAATAGAGTTACTTTCACCCCATTGATGCGCTATTCCCCATGTTTCTCTAGTAGCAACATGAGCAGGGAATTTACCTAACATAGTTATTGCAGGATTTATAGCGTAACTTGTTCCGGGATATACTTTACCTACATGCAAATCTAATTGTCCCATTTCAGCACCATTAGTAGCAGTAGCCAAACTACTAGTTATATAACTAGTTTCTTTTTGAGTTCCAGAAGCATTTTCTACTTCAAACTTCATTCCTACTCCAAGTCCATGAGTAGCAGTTCCAGAAGTAGTTTCAGTTAATTTAAATGGATAAACAATAGCATTTGTTGTTGCATCACTATTTTGAACTTCTAATAAATTATCAGGTGAATTAGTTCCAATACCTACTTTACCGTCTGTATGGATTCTCATTCTTTCTACAACAGTATCAGTATCAGCAATTTTAGTGCTAAAAGTCATAATAGAAGTCCCTGTTCCATCACCACCGCCTGATTTTAAATGTAAATCCCCACCATTAATATTAGAACCATTCGTTGCAGTAGAACCTGCTTCAATAGTTAAATCACGACCCGCAGTAGAAGAAGTAGTAGCAGCGACTTTTAATGTTGAATCCTGTGCATTACCATAATTAATATCACCACCATTAACAGTTAAATCAGTTGTAGTAGTTAATCCACCACCAATAGTTACATTATCACTTGTGTCCATAGTAATAGTGCTTCCACCATCAGAAGCCTGTATTTCATTTCCTCCAACCTTTAGATTATTACCAATAGTTACATTATCACTAGCATCTAACGTAATTGTTGAACCACCATCAGAAGCCTGAATTATATTCCCTCCGACTTTAATATTACCATTAAACGCAGCAAGACCCGCTTCACTCATATCTAATGTTAAAGCAGTAATAGCACTAGAACTATCGGTTCCTTTGAATCTAATATCTTTATCTGCTACTTTAGCAGTAATATCAGTATGACCTGCATCTGATACAACAGATAATGTTTCAGTATATCCTGAATCATCATAACCTATACTTAAATTATTTTCAGTTTTATTTAAAGTAAGATATTGAATACCAACATTTGCTGTCCCATTATGAGTAATAACAGCAATAATAGTATCTCCTGCCGTATATTCTGGAACTAGATTTGCAGCAGTAGGGTTTCTTATAGTTAATACAGGCGCGGTAGCATGACTATTAGCAATTAATAAATGATAACCATTAGTATAAGTAGAACTCAATGTTAAATTATTTACGGCAGCAACCGCTAATCTTTTACCATCTCTAAAAATAACACCTGCTCCTACATCAATTTGTGTTGCACTATCAATTGTAATATCAAATCCACTTATTGCATAGTTTTGCCCTAAGCCATCAGAAAGTGCTTTAATAATTCCTGTATGTGGAAAATCCACACCATCAGTAATTTGTGCATTTGGGTTAGTATGACTTTTACTGTAATAATTAGGGTTACTTACCATATTATTCGACCTCCGCCACTAATGTGATATTAACTGTATCTGATGCCGTAAATGGCCCTAAAGCATCAAAATTGAATCTAGCAACCATAACTGTATCTGTTGTTGTAGCAGTAGCAGTAACAGAACCAGTTAAAGCCATATTGGTTTGCATTTGTGTAAACTGGGCTTCATTAGTAGGTAATACAGCAAAAATACCAAACTCTCTTATTGTTTCACCATTTAGTGAATTAAAGGTTGCATTAAAATCAACTACATTTTCATCTGATAATACTGTTGAAAATGATGATGAAGATGAAACTACTGAATCTAAATCATTACTTGATGGATTGGTATTATCACCACCATTACCTACTTTTGCACTCGTTGTAAATGTTTTTAAAAACATAGCCATTCTTCGTTTCGTTTCTTCAGTTATCATAAGTTTATCTCCTTTAATGTAGTAGTGCTTGAACCGGTTCCTCCGGTAAATCCTAACGTAGTGGTTCCTGTATTTAATGTTTGAGCAAAACCCAATGTGAATGTTCCTGCACTAGTAGTTTTAGTTATTATTAATTTAATTGGTTTTACTTTATATTGTTCAAGATTGATAGCAGTTTCTTCATTTTCTTTGAAAGTTTGTCCACGAATAAACGCCTTTGATTTTTTATTATCAATCAATATTTCTGCTAATTTTGCTTGTAAACCTGAATTAAAAACACCTAATTCTAATTCTAGAGGCCCTAAACCATATTTTATTCCTAAAACTAAATATTCGCCTCTAGTTATCCCATTATATTTAGATTCAAAATCTACCACATCACCAACTCTTAAATATTTTAATTTATCAGAACTTAATGATACTGTAACTCTTTTACTATTTTCAGTATGTTGTTGAAGTAATCTCCTTGCTTCTGTGTTTACTTCTTCTTGAGTATTTAAAGATTCATCTGTAATTTCTAATGCTTTTGTTTTATGTTTCTTAATTCCTTTAATATCTCTAACTCTAGATTTTACTCCTCTGCCATAAACAGTAATATCATTATAATAATCAAATAATGAATTTTCTCTACTTACACTAGTAATTTTATAATCTGAATTTTCATCTGTTATATAGGCTTTAATAAAATTACTACTATCCAATATTTTAGTTAATGAAATAACATCATTATTAAAATCTAATCGTTTGTTTTTTAATCTTGCTAAGAAATTAATCGCTGAATAAGCATCTGCTCCCTGAAAGTTTGGCCCTATGAAATACTCAAACTCAGGTATTGTATTATCAAATTGTATATTATTCCTCTCTAAAATATCATTAATTATATCTTCTGCTTCTAATGTAATACTCACCGAACAACCAATTTTTGCTTTAGATGCCTTTCTTAAAGAAACGGGTCTAGGCGATGTAATTGTAAAGGGAGTTGAAAAGGAAACTATACCAACCTGCCGTTTAAATTTAGAACCGAAAGTTAGAGTAGGAACTGTATAAGTTGCTGTATCAGGAAAATTATTATTACTAGAATTTTTAGATGCAGTAAATAAATCTATCTTTAAATTTTGTTTATATTTTTCTTCACCATCAGTAGTATAAAAAGTATAATTACCTTCACTTAAACCGGTTCCAAAGAAATTTTCAGGACTTCTAACGACATAATCATTTCCATCTCCTAATCTATCAGAATCAACAATAACATACATTGATAATACTCCCTCCTTATAACCTGAAACTACACTTCTTTCAGCATTTACCACTTCTGCTTCTGTTGAAGTTGTATTACCTAAAACAGAATTTTGAAAACTATTTGAACTTGGAACATCCTTATACATTTTATCACTTCTAGGTTCTTTAGTATATTCGGATTTAAGTGTATAAAATTCTAATTCATTAGGTGTATTTTCATGAAAACAAACTTCAGATGGTTTCAAGATTCTAAAATATCTATTAAATGGTGTTGCTGAATCAGTTATATTTCCATCCACAACTATTTTATGAGTTATACCATTTGCATCCCCTATAATTGTATGTGAAACAACATAATATATATTATTTGGTTGTAAGGAATAAGAAGAAACTTCATTCATATCATAACCAGTATATACATTTGCTGATGCTTCATTTAAATCAGTAATATATCCATCCATTGATGCTAAATAATAACCTGTTAAATTTGGTGCAAAATCTAACCAATAATTATTAGGATGATAATTACCTGTTCCATCAGGAGTTATATTACTACTATCATAATTATTAATGTGGATTTCAGTATGTGTTCTAGTTCCTTTTGTTACAATATTCATAGCAGGGTATGTTCCACTCATATCAGTTTGTGCTTTTAATGCAAGTATAGGTTTAAAGAAATATTCACAACCTACTCCTAAATAATCACCACTTTGAATATTAATATCTTTAGCAAACGTATCTTCCAATGGTAAAAATATTGAAGTATATCTCTTACCACTAGTTTCTGCATCTACTTTAAGTGAAATACCTCCATTAGCAACAGGAATACACATCCCATTTATAGAAGATACATTTATTTTTTGAGTATCATTTGAAGAACCATCAGGAGCAGCATCTAAAGAATATTTATCAAATAAAACTACTCTTGAAGGATAATAAATATTAGTTTTTAATAAATTTTGTCTATTACCAATAATACTAGAAGAGTTATTTCCCTGTGATTCTGTTTGAAATGCTTCTATAACTCTAGATGGGTGAATAAAATCCTCTGGGTCATGCGTCGTTCCACTAGCCCTTTTAACTGTAAAAGTTGCTTCATTTGCACTTGTTGAACTATCATAAATATCTGTATTAGTTATTTTAAAAGTATTTCCATTGGAAGCCGAACCAATAGTTGTTATTTCAATAGTTACTTCTCTTCTATAATGACTTGATACAGTAACTTTAACTCTTAAATCTGTTACACCCGAACCATCAGTTGCTACTGGTGTTATATTAGCATATTCACCCGGAGTTCTTTCACCCGGATTTAATAAACCACCAAGAAGTTTCCTATTACTCCCATATTCAACAAAAGAATAACCATCATTTTGAAACACAAGGGCATTAAAATTTTCATAAGAACCCGTTGTCTTTTGTTCTAAATAAAATGGTATTTGTAGTGCTTGTTCACTGTCTTGTTCTGATTTATAATTTACATTATCATGTTTAAAAGTTGCAGTTTCTGAATTAAATACGCCTCCTTTATACATTTGAAATCCTTCATTTTGTTTAGGAGTAGAACGACTCCCTTTCATATTATGCAAAGTATCTTCTTTTCCTTGCCCCTTTACAATTGTATTAATAGTTTCATTACCAGATAAATAAGTAGATACTCTATGATGTAACTTACTATTATTTTCTGGAAAATTACCATCCGTATCAGAATTTATTCCATTAGGATTATCTTGACCTGCTCCTATATTAAGAATTATATCCCCTGAAACAACCGAACTAACTTTACCTAACATATTTCCATCAGGATAAAAGGCATAATCTCCAGCAGTAAAATGATTTGCACCCGAACCTAATATTGGAACTTTTATTGTATCAGGGCTTCCTGATGTATAAATCATAGCACCATTAACAGTCATTACTTTTGCTGATGCAAATTCAATACTAGAATGAGCCGAATAAACAAAATTAGGTATTGTAGTATGTTTTTCTATAATATTTTCAGGGTCTACAATATTAAAATGCCAATCAAAACATAATTCAGTTAAACGCATCACACCAAATCTATTTAATTCAGATGGTTCATGAGAAGATTCAGATATAGTTAATGTTTCATAATTTTCATCAGTATTATTACTACGGTTTAATTTACCCAAAATATCTTGATATTCAATTAAACTTTCTTCTAGAGTTGGTTCCCCATATATCATAATATTATAATCAGCGAATGATTTACTACCATTTAAAATATTACTTTCTCTAGTTTTAGAATCAGGATAAATGTCCGAAGGAGAGAAAATAAAATATTTTTCTGCACTTTTATGTATATGCTCTAAATATTCTTTTGCTCTACGGATAGCATTTAATCGCCCTTGATTTTCTTCACTAAATTGTGATTCTCTACCTAAACTTCCTCGCGCCCAATCTACATCAGAATCTAAATGCGATTTAGGTAAACATAAAACCTTTGATTGTTTATTAGAAGAAGTATCAAGTAATGCAAAATTATGTGGTAGATAATCAGAACGAGCATTTGTTGATTTATAATTATTTGCATCTAAAAAGTTACTACCAACAAGAGGTCTATTTTCGGTCAATTCGTGAGGAGTTTGAATATTAACACTAGTTTTTGGAGTAGTATAAGTGCTAAATGTTGCATTAAAGGCACTACCCGGATAAAAATTATATGAAGATGCTGCTGTTTTTAATTCACTATTAGTTCCCATAATTGGTTGAGTATTCGTCATATTAACTATAATATTATTATTACCAATTAATCCAGAATCAGATGCATGTAAATCCAAATATCTGTATAAATTTCTCCCATGAAATGTTTCTGATGTTATATCGTGAAAACCAATCGGTCTATTTCCTCTTGAATATTGAGGATTTACTAATTGAACTACACCGCCAGAATCTATATTATTTTTATTTAAGAAATAAAGTTGTTTGTTAGAATAAGTAGAGATGATATATATTTTTTCACTAGCAGTAGAAGTATATTCCCTATCTAAAGAAATTTGATAATTAAAGGTAGTGGTATTAGAAGTATGTTTTCTTTTCCATAAAACCTTTCCAATAACAGTTCCATCTGATTTATAGATATATCCAGATTGTAATGTAGAATGAGTAAAAGGTATATTAGCCCAAGTTCCACCTTGAATAGTAAAATTATTTGCAGTTACTCCAGCAGAAAATGTCCAACCAGAATCTGCTAAAGTTTCTAAAGTAGTATTTTCTTCATTAATATTTACTCTTGCTAAAATTGCTGGATTTATTGGTGCTAATTCAATTGTGCTTTTGTTAGTTTTTTGCTCAATATCAATTACATCATAAGTCATAACACTATTTACAATTTTAGATTCAGCATATTTTTTATAATACTCTGAATGCTCTAAACCAGTTAAGGCACAATAAAAATTACTATCGTTGCTTATATTATCTGGAGATGTAATATTATATCCTCTAGCATCCTCGTTTGTATTTAATGAAGAACCAATTAAAGTAATATCAGTATTTAAATCCATTCCTGAAGAGAAAATTAAACCTTTATTTGCACTTGCGTCTAAAGATGTTGCAGAATTAACTTTATTGTTATTAGATTGAATTGCTTTAGAAAAAGATAATAATGGATATGAAGTAAAATGTATTGGCTCAGTATTTGAAAGCGAAGTCATAGCACCATCTTTTAATGTAATTTCATTTGTTCCATCATCAAATGATGCTACTTCACCGACAAAATGCTTATCAGAATTGAAAATTAATTGCCCAACATATATTGCTTGTGTTCCAGCAGAATCACCATCATGATGATTTAATGTAATAGTAGTAGCATTAATAGCCACCGAACCTACTGAATATATATCAGAAGAACCATTCGATATTGTTCCCGACTCTACAATAGGCCCATATGTTGAATATACCATATCTTCTGAATGAGTGTAATTTCTATTAATTATTGGTCCAAGTAATTCTCTAACTTTATTTCTTCCAATAATTTTAAATGTTGGCATTCCGTGTAAAGATTCTTCTATAATTATTTCTACAACACCCTCAAATATTTTTTTGTCTATAATATATCCACCAACATAAAAATCTAAAATATGTTGAATTAAATTTGAATTAAATCTGGTTGTTGTATATGTTAAAGTAACAAAATTATTATTAGTATCTGCTGTGGCGAAAGGTAATCTTGTTCCTGCTAAAGTTCCTTGAGTTAAGAAAATTTCTAAATCTGAAATTCTAGAATCTAATTCAAAATCAACTATTAAATTTTGAGTTATTGTAGACCATCGCGGCCTGTATGCAAGTTCACTAGAATAATTTGCTTGTAGTCCACCACTCGACCTACTGCTAATACTAGTTCCATAATGACTAATCGTTAAAGTTTGGCTATTAGAACTAACCGAACTAATAGCACTAATACTATAATAATGATTACCTAATTTAATATCTTGATAATCACTACCACTTTTCAATAAATTAGTTAAATCTTGGCCGTTTTCTAAAGTTACAGTCAATGATGTTGAACCAGATGTTCCAGTAAATGTTCCTATTAATTGTGCATCATATTCACTACTCATGCTATTATGAGTTAAATTTTTTCTTACAGTTAGTGGGTCATTTTCCTTTATCTTACTAGACATAATTCTTTGAGCGTCGGTGAATTTTATTTCACAATAATCACCACTGACTGAAATATTTTTATTTATTTCAATATCCATTATATTTACATGTAAAGAACATTCTTCAGGTGAAGGAGTATAATGTAAATATCTAGTGGGGCCAGCATAAACACTACCGGTATCACCTGTTTTTCTCTGAATATTTAAAATACAAGTGTCCCAATCCACATAATCATTTGTTGCTGATTCATCAGCATCTCTAAAATTATCTACTAATTTAATATTGTATGAATATAAACTATTATCAATAATTCTTTCACCAAAATCTTGAACAGTAGAAAATACTGTTTTAATGTGTGAAACAGAAGAACCATCTGACCTAGACGAGTATAAAGTATATTTTGTGTTATGGTCTAACTCGCTTGAATTATTTACTCTATCTTCATAAAAGTAAAAGTTAGGTCTTGATAAGTATGTATGATTAGCATGTTTATTACCACTACCACCCATTCTTAATCCGTATGCTAATGCTACAACATCTGTATTTACTAAATTACCAGAACCATCCCTAAATTGTGGTCCTTTAAAAATTGTAAATTTAGTTCCTTTAGGGATTTCTTTACTATAACTAGGAGTAAATTCAAATGAAGTTCTATTACCATCGTCATCTTTAACATATTCAGTAATTTTAGCAAAATGATGTTTATTTTCATCATCTGGAAATAATAACACAAAATGGTCATAACTACTATTTGTAATAACAGAAGTGTGATTGTTTGAAGGTGTTTGTAAAGTAGAAGATGTGGGGTCAATAATAATTCTATATCCGGGTGTATTAGCGAAGTTTTCAGCATATGTTGTAACATCAGCCGCAGTAGGAAAAATTCTATTTAATTGAACAGGATTACCGTTTGTATGACTTACTCCATTTGTAGCAACAGTATCTCCTGTTGATTTATTTTTAATTATTTCATAACAAACAATACCTGTTGCAGTAATAGGAGTAGTAGTTTCTGGGCTACCTACATTTGCTGGCCATTCTCCACCTGTTGAAGCAGAATTAGGATTATAAAATCTAATTAATGGATTTGTTGGAACTTCTACTCCTGAATTGCTAGGTGGGGTAGAAGTAGTTAAACCACCCCGTTGCATAACAACTAAATCAGAATAAGTATTAGTCATTCATTACCCTCCTCAAATTTTAGATACAATAAGGTATTATGTATTTGTGGATGTAATGTAAATTGTCTTGGTGTTCGTTCAACATTAATATTAGAAAATGCTAATTCATGTATTTCACCCATAAATTGCCTTCGTGTATAAGCATCAGCATTAGAAAATTGTGCATGGTCTACACCAATATAAATATCTTCTGCACCCATAGCAAAATCATCGGTAGTATCAAATGTCTGTTCTCCCACATTTATCCCATTAACAAATATTTTAATATTTTTGGAATTATTATTGAAAGTAACTAATATATGAAATGGGGTATGAGAATATACATTTTCTTTTTCAGCAGTTGTTTTTTTACCAGCAGTAGAAAGAATACAAGTGCTAGAATTACATGTCCATTCTGTGCTACCAAGTAAGGTAGTAGTTTCCACTCTATATTCAGCCGGAGCAGATGTAGATGAATTTTGAGTATTTCTTACTCTTATTTCTAATGCTGAACAACTATACAAACACATTCTATGACTTCCTCTGTTTGATGCAGATAAATAACTAATTCCCTGCCCACCACCTACTGCTGGCATGCTTTTAACCGATGTATTAAAAGAATTAGTTGCATTTCCCATAACATCATAAGGAGTTACAATTGCTTCAAAGGTAAAACTATCATAATCATCCCAAATACCATAAACATTATCAGTTCCAGCATCATCAACAACATTATCACTATAATCTAATTTAACGTAACCACTACACATAACAGGAAAAACTAAACTATTGTTTTGCCCTACATATGTTGAATACATTTTATTACCCCATAGACATTGTTGCTACTTGAAAGTCCAAATTAAATTCTATTGTTCCAGAATCAGCAGAAATTGTTGTATTAAAGTTTCTAACGAATCCTTTTAAACCACTAACTTCTAATCCATCACTACTTAAATTAGGAAAATCTGATTGAAGTAATGAATCAATATTTTCATCATATCCGTGTAATGTCCCAATATTATCAGAGTTCCTTACTTTATATGTAAAAGGTATGGTAGGTAAATTAGAAATATCAGTTGTTGCATCTACACCAGAATGATATTCAAATGTTTTATCTACTCTAGATGGTAATAAAATAATTAACTCATTTAAATTTTGATGAGGTTGTAAGAAAGAAGAATCAACATATGAATGAATTAATTGCGCTATTTCAAATGCAGTAAATGATTTTGATGTTTCACCATCAGTATCATTATATTTTTTTGCAATATTCATTTCAATTATTGTTCCAGATAAACTAATAGTTTTATCAGCCATACCTAAATCTAATGAAGCAATTGATGATTCTCCCGTCATTAAACCGCTAAATGGAACAGGAAAAGACATTACAGTTTTACCAGTTGATATTTGAACATTATTACATAACAATGGTATTCTGTTAGTTGTATATAAGTCACCTGTCTTTCGAGATTGTAAATTCAAAAGGACTCTAAATCCATCACTATAACTAACCATATCTTCTTACCCCCGATGATGTATGTCTATTTATTTCACGATTAATGTGTTCACCTACTTTCTTAGCAATATCTCTAATTTCTTGGTCAGATGCACCAATTCTTCCTTGAACCTGAACTGTTATATTATTAGTTACACCACCTCTCATGTTCTTAGATTGTGCATTAGAAGTAACTTGAGAACCTTTTGGTAAAGAAACTATTTCAGGGCCTCTTTCACCAACAACTGTTAATGGTGTAGTTACAGTTCCACCAGTAGATGCAAAACCAATAGCACTAGCAATAGCAGTTCCAACTGCAAGTCCTAACATTGTTATCCATTGGAATGAAGCAATTAAACCAATAATTAATAGTATTCCCATTATTAATGCCGCAATTTGCGCTGTCCATTGAATCGCCGCCTCTACCCAATTAGCAGTATCTTCAACGGCTTGAATCCATGCACCGTGAAGTAATGCCAAAACTGCTCCTAAAAGTGCGCCCAAAATCAGTCCTAATGATATAAGTCCAGCAAATATTACATTTTTTACTATTGATAAACCAAGCGAAATAACTTCCATAATATCTCCATTTACAAATGCATCTTTTAAATCTATAAAATCTTCATATAAACTTTCAAAAACACCGCTTAAAATCCCAAATCCCCATAATAATCCATCACGTAATTGTCCAAAGGTTATTAATAATGATGGACCATTTCTTTGAAAAAATTTATAAATTGCATAAACTCCTATTAAAGCAGCAACAAATAAGAAACTGTATTTCATTACACTAGTGGCCAATCGGCCAATTGCGTTTTGTAACCTCATCATCCTTGCTTGCCATTTTTCACCTTTTAATCTGTGTTCTTTCAGTTTTTCTTCTCTATCTTTGAACCATTTTAATACTTTCCCTTCACTTTCTTGTGCTTCACCAGCAGCCTTTCCTGCTCCTAAAACACTCTTTAATCCTTTATCCTTTATTTCTTTAGTTTCGGCTCTAAGGTCTTTTAAATCTTGTTGTGCCAGTTTCTTTTCTTCTAATGTATTTTTAAGTGCTTCTTGCCATCGTTCTAATTTTTTCTCATCTGCTTCTTCACCAAATATTTTTTGTTCATATTTTATTTCATCTTTGAGTTCTTTAATTTTTTTGTTTGCCTTTGATATGTTATCTTTTTGTTCATCTATTTTTTTTGGTAAATCTCCTAAATCTACCTTTTCGGCCATTTTAGCAACACTACCAACAACACCTGCGCCGCTTTTCCAGAAACCATCAGCAAATTTTTGTAGTCCTGTAATAAAGGGGGAATCTTGTGCTGCTTTTTCTAATTCTTTACCCATTCTCCTTTGAACTTTTTTAGCAGTTACTAATTGTGATTGAAACGCGCCTTCAACTAATTTTTCTGCTTGTTCTGTTATTCTTTCTTTTTCAAACACTTCTAATTCATCTTTTGTTTTACCAGTAGCAGCAATTAAAGCCGATGCTACTGAATCAAATTCAGGAGTATCATCTAAATTTTTTAAAGAATCGGTTAAATAATCAACAGATTCAGTAATCTTCTTCATATTTTTAGCATTTTCAAGCATCTTTTTTGTTCCAGAATCTTGAACATCATAAAAAACAGTTAATACGTTTCCAACCGCACGAATTTTGTTTTGTATTCTCCATAGACCACTTCCTGAAAGTAGTCGAGAACCAATAGTCCATAATTTACTATTTTCAGATAAATTAGCGAAAGAGCGACCTAAACCATCATTTTGCTCTTGTAATACAGCACTGGCTTCTGCGAGAGAATTTATTGTTCTCTCCATTTCGCTCATAGTTTATTCCTCGCTTGTTCTAATGTTTCTGCTTCTATCTTCTTAACTTCACCGTGAATTAATAGCATTTCTTTTGCTAAACTCATAGGCATGTTATATACTTCTACGGGATTAATACTAAATGCTTGCGCTAATGTATATACCATTATTTTAGACGCAGTTACAGGGTCACTAGACCCTCCATTCAAAACTGCTCGGTATTTTCGTCCTTTCCCTCGTCATCCCCCATTATATCACCAAAGGGATTAGGGAGTATTTCTTTTAATTGATTCCCAATATAGGGATTGAGTCGTAACATATCAATGGTAGATAAACTTGGTTCAGTTTTTTCAACGAAGTTATCAACCATGTATCTATACATCTTATTTAAATCTAAATCAAAATTCTGTGATTTTGAATCTATATTCAACACGCTAGAAAGCGCGGTTTCTACTTGAAGCCATGTAGGTTCTTTAACCCAAACTTTCAAGTATTCTTCACTATCGGGAGATACCTTCAAGTGATGGCATTCTGTGTTTACTGCTGCAAACAATTTATTCTTATCTGATACTACTTTCTTTTCCATTTTTTTCCACCTCATATACCAACAAACAAACAGTTGGTGGAATTTAATCTATTACTTTTTTTTCGTATTTTTTTGCACCTTTTTAGTCGCTACTTTGGTAGCAGTTTTGAGGGGCTTAGTAGCCTCAACAGGGGGAGTTTTAGGTTTAGGGGCCGCTTTTTCTGCCTCTTTCTCAGCCGCTAATCGGGCTTTTTTATTGTAAATAGGCATAATGCATCATCATCCTTGAATAATCCAACCACCAGTGTATTTGGCTTCATTTAATTTTCTAGCCATGATAGTAACTGAAACTTCAATTGGTCCTTTATCATCAGGAAGTGGAATATCTGCACCAGTAATCATATAATCTTGGAATTTAAGATTAAAGGTTTCTCCAGTATCTTTTTGGAAATTAAACTCTAATAAACTATCACTAGCATTTTCAGTTTGGGAACGTAATTCATCCCAAATCTTAGTGTCTGTAATTAAACATGTAGCCTGAATTTCATAAGTTCTTTGTGCTGGAATATGCTCAGACATAATTTGCCTATTATAATTACCAACATATCTTTGTTGTGTAAGATTATTATTAATAGTAACACTTGCAGTTTTAACTCTAGCAAAGTTAGAACCAAATATCTTTAATGAACCTTCAAAGTATTGGAAGGGTAAATTATAATCTCTAGAATAGAAATTAAATAAATCACTTGCTGATTTATCAGCAGTATCAATATCACCATTTACATCAATTGACCTTTGAATAATATATTTTGATGGGCAATCAAAAATACGCCTTGTAGCAATATCAACACTTGCTTTAACTTCTTGACCTTCTTCAAAATTAAGTGTTAATGTATTGACTTGATTTCCAGTCAATACTCTAGCATACATATTTTTATTATTTGTTTCTGCATCAACCTGTTTAGATGTATCGGATTCTTTACGATAGACGACTTCAAGTGCAAAAGAAGGTAATCTTTCTGAATTAGCAGCACCGAAAGTATAATTTAATTTGTTAGTGCTAAAATTACTTGTTGTTATTGGAGTATATTCTAATACTTGACCTGCTATTGTTCCTGCTCTTAATGCTGGAAGTATTACTTCATTTGCTCTTATTTTAGATTTTAAAACTTTATGGAAAAATGGCCCACTAACATCATCTATACCTGTTGAATTATCATTAAACAATACATCTCCTACTCCGTGGTCAGAATTAGTTGTTTCACCATTTGTTCCACTTACCCCTGTTCCATACGCAGTTCCGGGAGTTTGTGCATCTAGTAAAGTAATACTTCCAAGTGCATAATAAAGCCAAGACATATTATTTAATGATATATCTAATGATGCACCACTAACTGTTTCTGCTCCTTTGTATTGAAATGCATAATCTCTTGATGCACCAAAGGCTAAATTTAATTGTTTCATTTCTGCATCAATAGAAGGTGGACTAAATGAATTTACAAGCCCTAACCAATTATCTGAATTTAATACTCTTCCTTCATCAACATATAATGCAGCACTACTTAATGTTCCTGATGCACCTGTTCTATCAACTGTTAAAGTATTAGCAGTAGTATTAACAACAGTTACAGTTCCAAGAAATTGACTAGCACCAAAAGTAGTTCCTGAATTATACAGTTTATCTCCAACATTGTATAATGCACTATTTCCTGCTGTTGCTGGTGTTACAGTAGTGCTACTAAGTGTAGCATTCCCATAAGATGTAATTGTAAGTGGAGCAGGACAAGGTGCGCCAAAAGGTTGAATTTCTAAATCAGTAATAGAATCTGGAAAATCATCAGCAACACCACTAAATAATAAAGAATCAGTAGTGTTATATGCAATTCTAGCAAATACTGTGCTATCACCTACAATTTTAGCCATACAACCAGTGTATAAATCTGGAATCAACTTATAATAAAGCCTTGAATTATCTCCAATGTTTATCCTAATTAAATGAGTTCTATTTATACCATCTCTAAATGTTCTACTTTCGGCTTCAGGATTCGCAATTGACCCTTCACCAACATTAATGTAAGTTTCTGGGATTAAACTTACAGACGCACCTGCTCCAATAAATACTTCGTTACTCATTTCATTTCACCTAATCTGCACATTCCGCGAATCTTTTTAATTCTACTGACATTTTATAACCTAACAATCTTTTGCCTCTATCGTTAGCCTCACTTCTACCAGTTAATTTAACCATACTTGCTTTTCCTTCTACATTATCACTATTATCTACAACTTTAGGAAGTAATGACTTCGTTTCTAAGATGTAGCGAACCACGCGGTATAGGTCTTTAAGCCTGTCGCGAGCAAATGTTAGACCTGTGGAATCATCACTTCTTCTTTGTAATACCCTAAGATGTAAAGTGAGTCCATAAGTTTCATTTCTTGCTACATGGTCTATTGTTGGGTATTCCAAACTGGCTGAATCTTCAAAGAAAATAATAACTGCCTTTTGGTCTACATCTACTCTATTACCTCTATTTGGTTCAATAGAACGTATATCAATGAATAAAGGAGTATTAGTATTACTAGAAGATATATCACCTCTAGACAATAATGTTGAGGAAGCAGATGACCAATTATCAGAAATCAATCTAATTACGAAAGTGATTTCATCCATTCATTCATATCCCCCTTGATATTTTCTAATAGTTTTTGTTCTAATATATCTTGAGCATTTTTAATTATTTGTTCATCAGAAAAACTAATATCAAATCCTATCATTTTAGAAACTTCTTTCAATGCCTCATTTCTTTCTTTTTCTATTTCAATTAATCTTCTAAAATCTGAGATTAACTTACTCCTAGACATTAATATCACTCAATTAAGAATACAATATTTTTCTTACCTTCAATAATCTTATTTGCTTCTTCAATTAGAATATCATGCTTTTCTTTTAATGAAATTCCTGATTGAGTATCTGCAATTAAGATAGAATTATCATCATGTCTAATAATTTCTGCCGCTACTAATTTTGTAGCAGCGTCATGAATAGCAGAATTAACTCTTTTAGAACCAGCAACATAAGTTACTCTAATAGAATGTTTCTTAAGATAAGGATAGTTTTTCAAAAAGAATATTTTTCCTTCACTGTTGATAGTCCAATAATCTCCTAATCTTTTCATAGTTTGATTATCTGTAAAAGCAGTTACAGTTGCTCCTGAACCTTGAACAGTAATACCACAATTAGTTCCATCATCGCCCGGTAATTTAGAAGAAATAATTACTTTAGTGCTATCTTCTGAATCTGTTGTAGCATAAAAGAAATCTGATACAGAAAAAGAATCACCACCTTCTTCTTCTATACTTTTAGCAGAAGTAGCACCAGTAAATTCAGCAGTTTTGTATGGGAATATTTCATTAATACATGCTACTAATTCTTGTGCAGTAGTTTTAGGACCATAAGAACGATTAAATCTAGTAGATACTCCACCTGATTCTGCTGAACGTATTACAAAACTATGTGGCCCAACAGTTAGTGTAATACTAGTTAAACTACTTAATGAAGAACTTAAAGTAACTGATGCAGTAGCAGATGCTAAATCAAGATAATTATTACCTTGCCAAACTTCTAATCTTAATATCTTTCTAACGTTAGAATGGTCTAATTGAACAAAACCAACATAATCAATATAATAAGCCATTGGTTGATATGGTAATCTACTAAATTCAAAATCGTGATATTCATCATTATAAATTACTGGGCGAAAAGATGTTTTCGTAGAATCATCAATTTTGCCTTCTACTCTTTTAATTATTTTTCCAACCTCTGCTAGAGTTGGAGTAGTATTAGCATCAAAATCTGCTATTTGTAATAGGCTTGCTACATCAGAAGCAGTTGTATAATAACCTCTTCCCGCAGTATAATTTACATCAATAGCGGTATAATCGCTTGGGGAAGAAAAAGTAGTCATGTTTGCCTCACTTCATTTTCAAGGGTTGAATAGTTTCTAGATATAACATTTAATACTTCTTGTAAATCTTTTTGCATTTCATCCGGTGTAAATGCTTGTATTTTAGTTCGTGCTAATTTTTCTGGTGTGTTATCTTTACCTGTTTTTACAGGTATTTTAAATCTGGTTCTACCAATATTAGGAGTAATAGTATAATTTGTTAAAGTTATATTTACTCTCCCCTTTACATCATTTTCTATTATTTCTAATCTAAAGGTTTTGAATGTATCGTATTTATACACTCCTTGTTCAATATTCGCATTCATATGCGCCATGTTAAGTTTTCCATCCTTTTCTAATTTGTTTATAATTTGTCCAGTATTTGCTGTTCCGACAACAAATGGAGTTTCTTTATTGGCTGTAATATTAATTTCCTTTGTATCAGACATTACTGTATATTTAATCTTTGCTTTAACATATAAATCTGTTATTTGGTCATGAGTATCTAATATAGTTGTATTATCGCCTTCATTTTTACCGAGCATTTCTATTTGCATTTTAATTGGGTTTGCTTCATCGTCATCTTTAGTAAATACCTCTTTTAAATTATTATTTAAAATAGCATTTCTTAATTCACCTTCTTCGACTTCTTTCTCTGAATCAGCAAGACGTTCAACACCGAATATTTTTCCACGAATAAAACTATCATTTAAATTAGAAACAGTTAAATCTTCTAATACATCTTTATTTTTAAATTTCTCAGATAAAGTTTTTCTATACTGAAGGTCTTCTTTAGATTCAATTAATCCAGCCTCTATTAATTTTTCTCCTACTTCATCAGTAAAGAAATCTAATAAATCAGTGTTTGCTACTTTTGTTAATTCGCCCTGTATAATAACTTTTAATTTTTCTTCATCCTCTTCAGAAACTACTTCATCAACATCTAAATCCTCTAAAAAATTATCATCTATCTCTCTAAGAGAAATTGAATAATCACTCACTAAGTAAGCAAGCATATGACTATTATAGCGTTTTTCAATTTCTTTAACACTTAAATCCTTTTGCCCATCAAAAAGATTTAGTTTCATTTAAATCACCTAAGCCAACCATTTAGCCCATGCAGCACCTTGACGCGCTAATCCTACCATTGTTGAACCTAAATGTAACCCGCTAGAAGGAGGTTCAAAAGTCATTTGTTGCGTATTTGGGTCTATCCAATATGGACGGCCATAATTATCTTGACCAGCCGGAGGAACCGGATAATTTGTTTGTTGAGGCATAGGTTGATTCATCCCCGAATATGCCCCCATAGATGCACCTCCTACTGCTCCCATAGCACCCATTTGAGCCATAGGCATCGCACCCGCATTAGTAGGATTATTGGGTTGTGGAGGCGCAAAACCTTGTGATTCAAGGTATTGCTGTTTGGCTAACTTACGTTGCATAACCACCTCAGAATTAACAGCCGAATTTAACAATGCTTGTAAATCTAATTCAATGTTTTCCTGAGTAATTTTCTCATAATCCCTTAAAGTGTCTGTATTAACACTAATAATGGTTCCATCTTGTTTAAATTCTAATTTGGCTAACATTTGAGATACTACTCTACTAGTAACATCTTCCATTAATTTTTCTAATGCTCCTAAAAATTCAGGACCGTGATATTGAAAAAACTCTTCAACATGATTATCCTGTAAAGTTAGTAAATTATTAACTGTTTTAAACGTGCTATTATTACTACTACTTATCTGTTTAGCCAAATTGCCATTACTCGTTCCTAAGATTCCCATTATTCTTCACCTATCTTTGTGTTCTGCACCAAAATTAAATTATCTATTCTTTCAATATTAGATTTCATTTCGGTGAGTAATCTATAAACTTCTTCTGTTGAAGTTTCTGTTTCTGATTTAGGTGGTTTTATTGTCCATCCTAATGCTGCTAATGATGCCATATCTTCTCGCTTTAATCTAGTTAAAGGCCCTGTATTCCCTGTGAACATTTGGGGCATTTTAGGTTTAGGAATATAACCTCTAAATTCTAAACCACTTTCTTCTGCTAAAATCTGTTGCTCTAACATTTCCATTTGTTTCCACATTGCTGCGTGTTTTTGGCAGTAAGTTCCCCTAATTGGTTTTCCTTTAGTAACTTCTGTTAAAGGTATTCCGGGTCTTAATGGGTCAGAAATATCCCATTGATGAAAAGTCCCACAAACAACACAATGGTTTTGTATTGCATATTTAGCACCCCATTTAAAAATTAAGAATTTTTTCTTTTCTGGTAATAATACCTTTCTTATTTCTTTTAGTTGCTTTTTAGATTTTATACTACTATACTCAAATTTTTCTACTGGGCCACTTGACCTAGCCTGTTCAAATTTAGGTAAAAATCTATTAGGAGCATCTATTCCAGAACCAATTAATGAAGGTTGTTGAAACATATTATTCACCTAATAATCTTTTATCATAGTCATTATTCCACGATATACCATTTCCGGGTCTGATTTAGCACTTACTATATATTTGTATGTAGGTATTCCTATCCCATTTAATTTTTGCATTCCATATTTAAAAGGTTCAAAGATTGGATGTTTATCTATTGTTTCTCCTAAAGGATAATTTTTTCCCCATAAATCAAACTTATTTGCCCATACTCCTATTGCTTCTGGATAATCTTTATGTTTTTTCTTTTTTCCATTAGGCCATGTTTCAGACATTATCATATCCACTAAATATTTCCATGCTACTTGATGTTCTAAACTCGCTCTATTATTTAAATGTCTATCATCTATCATAAATATAACATACTTAGGTTTTCTTTTTTTGTAATCTTTTAACCAAAGGCTCCAATAAATTGATTCTCCACCTACATCTGAACTTCTAACTGTTTGAATATTACCATCAATTTTAACTATTTTTCTAGTTGGTTTTTCTAACCCTACTGTTCTTTTTTTAATATCTGGAACTTCTCCCCTTGTTCTAATTTGATGATGTAATGTGGTTTTTCCTACTTTACTAACTCCATAAATACCAAAATTAATTGCGTGAACTTTTTTATATATTGCGAATATACCTTCTAGTAATACTACTGTAAATCCTGCTACAACCGACATATCACCACAAAACGTGTTTAAACGATTCCCATGCTATATGAAAAAAATCTATACCAAATGAACCAGCAATATTACCTAGTAATAATGAGGCGACAACAGCAGTTATCCCCCAAATCCATGCCCTTAATCTGGCTATTGTTAATTCAGCAGAATGCGCCCTTTGAATATCAAAAGCCACATTGTTTGAATCATAACCAAATAGTGCATCAATCATGTTATCCCCTATTGTTCAATAGAGGCTAAAAATTGACTTCCAACCTCATTTGTATTAGATTGAGTTATATAATTAGGTGTTATATTAAATTGATTCATAGCATCACGAAGTTTCTTTTTTTGTTCTTCATCACGCTGTTTTCTTTCCCAATAAGACCTAATTCTTCTATCTAACAATCTAAGTTCTATCCAATCATTGAGAGCCATATCAAATATAGCCTTCATAATCATAATTCCTCCAATTGTAATTAAACTGAATAATACTGCATGACTTAATGGAGTCCACGGTAATTCCCCACCGTAAATACCATAAAAGAAAACATTTAACCCACAACAGGAGCCAACAAAAAGAATAGCCATAATTAAGCGAGTATCTTTATCAATTGCTGCCATAATAATCACCTACTGAAATTCAATGGAACAAGCAACTGCTCCTGTCGTTTCTTCAAAGTATAATCCATCTTTACAGATAACACCATGCATATCAAATTCAATTGATTGACCTGCTGTTAAAGTAATTCTTGCTACTTCAAGTCCTGAATTACTAGTGCCATCAAATACCTTAATTAAAGCACCTGCTCCTGCTTGTTCAGAAACATGAATACTAACCAATTTACATTGATGCCTAGCAACTACCGCAGAAGCGGTTAAAACTCCAGATGTTCTACAACCAGCAACCATTTTAATCTCTCCGAAAACGACTAATCCGCCTTATTTTTATGAGGGGAGCAATCCCCTATATACTTGGCGGTCAAGAAGCCTTTTTAACCGTTTTCTTTGGTTTAATGGTCTTCTTTTTACCAAGTAATTTAATTGTTAATTCTTCTGATGAAGCATTAGACATACCTAATACTGTCCTAAGATTCCTTAATCCAGCACCTTCTAAATTAAGAAGGTAATCTCGGTCCTTTTCATCAAAAGTAATTTCTAATGAAGAACCACCTAATGCGACAGAAGCGTATTTAGTGGGTAGATTAATTGGCTTCTCATGATTAAAAGTAAATTCCTCACCTTCAAATCTAAGAGTTAAATCCCCATGTGGAGATTTGCTCGACATTTTGGCTAATGCCAAATTAATCACCCAATGCTCAAATAAGGCCCCAAACTCTGACTCGGATTTCACCAATATTATCGGTATTACTCGCTTCTTTAGCGTGTATTTGGAATCTATCATTTTGTCCATGATATTTTCCACCATTGGTCGCACCGGACATTACTTCGGGAGCAATCATTCTTGCTTCATAACCACCTGTAAGGGTATCAACAGAAATACCTGTTACAACAACACAATTAATTGTGCTTAATCCTAGAGCAGTAGCGAGAATTTCTTCGCCGTTAGCAGTATAAGATGTAATATCCAATACTGCATCAACGACATATTCATCACCACTAACTCTAGGACGAGTAAATCCCTTAGAATCGGCTAAGATTGTTACTGTATGTGCCATACTTAACTCTCCTTTTATTGATTACTAAGATTAAACCTCACTTGAGGTTTGTAATCTTACCTTGACCCTTAAAGAATGAACAACCTACTTCTGCAATTGTGCGGTATAATGCCTGATTACCGAGAGT
>Ga0209232_1000529_pt1 | contig 23140 bp, 31 predicted proteins | sample ETNvirenome_2_60_FD_184066 | JGI IMG/M metagenome (GOLD analysis project Ga0209232, IMG submission 184066) | Marine viral communities from the Pacific Ocean - ETNP_2_60 (SPAdes) (version 2) | ecosystem: Environmental > Aquatic > Marine > Oceanic | place: Pacific Ocean | collected 2013-06-22
CTAGGAGAAATATATCCGTAGTTGTTTTTATTTATTACAGCCATCACTGCATTTCGTACTTCGTTTATCATTGCATTTAATCTTTACACAAAGATACATAAAAAAAATACGATTTGATTTATTCGAGGATATACTCTTTTATTTATCTAGCATTTTCTTTAATAGCTTATATGACTCAACACCTTCGTCTGTTTGAAAATATGAGGCTACAATGTAAGATGGTTCTTCACCATGAGGAACTGTAAGCATTTTAGTTTTATTTTTCTTCAAATTAAAATACACATCTCTATTTTTATTTCTCATTTGTAATAAAGTGGCGCTAAACATTTTAACTACTTCGTCTTGTAACTCAACCATAGGGTCGTTAATTAGATCTAAAAACTCTTGTGGATCTCTTCTAGCAAATATCATTATATCTCTTTTAAGCTCCGCTGTTGTCATTTTATCCGCTCTAACACCCAACACTACTCTAGAAATACTTTCTAGCTTAGAAAGGCTTAAATCGCGCGCAGCTACTTGAGCTTCTAATTCAAAGTTCATAATTTCCATATCTGCAGCAGCATCTTGTTCATTATCTACTTCATAAAAAACATTGCCATTACCTGGATGAAGTTTTAAAAATTGTTGTAAAATTTGATTTTGTCTTGGAACCCTTAACATTCCTTCTTCAAAAATAATAGGTTCTAATATAGCATTACCATCTTGCTCGTCTTCAAAAATAGATTTTTGATTTCTTGCATAGCGTAAAGCTCTATTAATTCCTGTGTCTTCATCAAAGTAAAGTAAGGCTTTTCTTTTTGTGTGCTTGGATGACAGCATATAAGAAAGTGGTGCTGCATCTCTTCTTAATCTGTATACCTTATCATGGTATACTTGTTTATTTTTTTTCATTTGATTTAATTTAAAATTTATAAAAAATATCTAGGGGGTGAAATTCACCCCCCGATATTATTGAACTACTTATTATGCATCTTGGAATAAGAAGAAGTTGTTTGCACCTAAAGTACAAAGCGCTCTTTCTGATAAGAAGTTAACTTGCATTACATCAGTTCCTGAAGTAGCAGCGCCACCAGCAGATCCTGTAATCCATGTTTTGTATCTTCTATCTTCAGTTTCAGAAGCTCTATATCTTACGTGTAAGAATGGTCTCTTAGCGTTCTTACCTAAGATTTGATCGTATACTGAAGTTGAACCAGCTGGTACAAGTACCCCGTTGATTTTTCCTCCAACAATATCTCCTCTCATAGTAGGATCGTTAAGGTATTTCCAATCTGTTTTGTAGAAATCATAACCTCTTCTGAATCCAGAGAATCCTAAATTTAAAGCCATCTCTTCATCATTATCAAATAATCCATAAGAACTACCACCTGCACCATAAGAATTTTGTGCAGCTAACATATCATCAATATCAAAAGAAAATTCTCTATTTAAGAATAATACATTTTCTTCGATAGCTCCTTGTTTATCTAATCTTTGAATGATAGCGTCAAAGTCTGCTAAAGCAGCAGGTATTCCACCGCCCCATACATTTCCTCTTTGACCTAATACATAAAACAATCCTTCAGATCCTTTATTACCTGTACCTGATGCTACTCCAGCTGCGATAGCTGCTACACCAGAACCTGCTTCAGCTGGAACTGCTTCCACCATAGCTGTCTCTAGATAATCTTCAAATCTTAATCTTGTTTCATGTTCTGATTTTAAATACCATAAGTATCCTGTCGCTCCGTTTTCTGTAGTAACTTCAATCCATCCAATTTGAGCCATATCAGAACCAGATACTTCGTAAAGATCTTTGATAATGATTGGACTGTTTTGGAAAATGACATCGTCAGCTTCTAAAGAATTTTCCATAGCAACTGAACCTTTTTGGAATTCAGAACCATATATAAATAATGAACACTGTACAGCTGCAGCCATTGTTTGACCACCTGCTTCATAATACGCAACATCAATTGTTCCTGCTGCATAGTTAACTGCAGTAACGATACCTTTGTTACTATTAGTTGAACCAATTGAACTGTCTGATAACATAAATGTTTGTCCTACTCTAATAGCAATTCCTCCTGTACCTGGTACAAGAACGTCATTGATAGTTAATGTAGCAACATCTTGAGCTGCTGCTGCAGCTGAAGTTACATTTGTGTATTTAGTGTGTAATCTTCCTTGTTCTGCCCATTTGATAAGGTCAGAATTAGAAGGCATTTCAGCGCCTACCATTCTTAAGAATGACGCTACTGTTCTATTACCATATCTTTCAAATTCCTTTTCATAAGTATCTGGAAGATACTGATTCAAGAAATTGAAATTAGTAATGTAGTTTGATTGTACGGCTACTCTCTCAGCACTTGGTTGTAACGCAAATGTTGGAGTACCGGCTACTGCTCCTGGCATAATTTTTAATTTTTAAATGTTATTAATTATTTTTTTTTATACTTCTAATCTTTAAACCTCGACCTGAATCTTGATTTAGAGATCTTACTTTGAAGCCAGATTTTGATGTGACTTGTGGAGCTGATCTTACATCCATATTTATATTTTTTGTTTTTTTGGATATATTATCAACAGCATCAGCCTTGCCTTGTTCGTAAAAGAACTTAGCATACTTGTCTGGATTCATGGCCATAGATAAAGCTCTATGATACTGCGAAGTGTTTTTTACCAAACCTTTATCGTCAACATATTGTTGAATAAAATTATCGATAGACGATTGACTTTTCTTTACATCTTCAACAGCAGAAGGTAAATAAGAAATTTTCTTATCATTAATAACAAACTCAAAACCTTTGAAATCTTTATTAAATACTTTATTAGTTTCTTCTTTAAACCAATTTAGCTTATTAGCTGCTTCTTTTTCATACGCAGCATTATCTTCTATGTACTTTCTATAAGCTTTTATTTCCTTTTCATTACTTGAAGAAACAACTTCTCTTGACTCAAGAGGTAGTTTGTATTTTTCTTTTTGCTCTTTAAAGTATTTTTTAGCTTTAGATAGTTCTCTTTTTTTTGCTAGTTGTTTTTTCTTTTTTTCTTTTTCATCATCTAAATCTTCATCATAACCAAATTTGTCATCCATAAGATATTGTATATCTTCTGAATCTAAACCCTCTTCAGTTACAGAATAATAACTAGCAATTAAAGAATCAGGATTCATAGAATCATAATCTTGTTGTAATTTTACAAAATCATTTATACTTCTTCCTGTTTCTTTTTTATATTCAAAGTAAGCTTTTACATCTTCAGGTAATTCTTCTGACGTATTACGCTTAACAATGAAATCATCCAGTGAAGAAACCTCTTCACCGTATTTGTTTTCAATATATGAAAGAACGTCGCTATCTGACATTTCTGGGGCAGAAACTTGTGGAGCTTCTACTACAGGTTCTTTTATTTTTTCTTCTACTACTACCTCTTCTTTAACCGGAGTCTCTTGAAGATTTATACGATCAACGTCATCTTTTTGCGCTGGATTATCTAACGCTTCTTGTTGAGCTTCATGCTTATCTAGTAGTTCTTTTTCAATTTCTTGTGTTGATTTAGATTCCATTTCGCCTAAATCTTTTACTTTAATTTCCATTTGATTTAATTTTTACAAAGTTAATAATAATTATAAATATAATTTTAGGTGTATTAAATATTTGAAAATCTTCTTTTGGATTCCCAAAATACTTTTTTGGTTTTACCTAAAATTGATTTTCTTTCTACCCTTAAATTAAATTCTTCTCTGATTTGGGTTAATTGCGGCCCACTTACTTTTTGCATTATATTTTATTTATCTTGGATTGAATTCAGCCAAATCAAACCCATCTAAAGTATCTTCATTAGATTCAAAACTTATAGGTGGTAAATTATTTTTTCTTTGTTCAATTAATTTTGACTGCTCAGTATTAGCTTGACTTATTCTTTTATTTTTAGCTTTCTCTCTGCTTTTTTCTCTTTGATCTATAGCCTGCTCTTCTCTACCTTTGAGCTGCATATTATAATCAAATTCTACTTGCATCAACTCACGTTTTAACATAGCTTCATTTTTTAGCCTTTCTATATCAAAAGCCACCTCTGCTTGTTTTGCTTGCATTTTTACTTGAGCTTCCATTTGAAGCTTTTTCATTTCCTGTTCTGCTTGCATTTGCTGAACTTGCATTTTTGTTTGTGCGTCCATTTGCTTTTGAGTTAATGCAAATTGCTGATCTTTCTCTTGCTTCTTTTGTCTCTTAACTTTAAGTAATTGGTTGGCAAGTTTTATATTTTTAAGCTCTCTTATATCAATAGCATCTTCTAAGTTTATATCATTTTTAGATAAAGCCATTTGAATGTTTTGTTCTAACTGTGCTTTTTCTTCTTCATCTGGAGCCACTTCTATGAATATGCCAAAGTCATAAATATATAAATCTTTTATATCTTCTAATATTCCTACATTATATTTTCCAATTTGCATTTTAAACTCTTCTTTGAATTCAGCATACTCTAATATATCTGCTATTCTAACAGAAAGAGCTTCAGCTAAAGTTTGAGTTATATATAAACTTCCATGTAAGATATGACGTGTTGCTGTATTTGAATTTAAAGCTGCTAATTTTTGAACACCAACCAAAGCATATGGATCAGGTTTAGTGCCATCTCTAGCTTCATTTAATCCTGTTACACTCCTTAACATATCCATGTAATGATTATAGGTTCCTATCAAACTATTAATTTTACCCTGCCCACTACTAGCAGTTAATTGTTGAATAGGTACTCTAGCATTATTAAACTCTCCGTCTTGAGTATAACTTCTTCCAATTACCGATCCAGTTTGAAAATATAATCTTAATGCATCTTGCGGGTTATACGCATTACCTGTTCCTAAGTCTACCTCATTTAAACCATCTGCGTCTATAAATACACCATCAGGCACAGTTCTTGCAATTACTTGCTGGAGCTTTAAATGTGTCATTTGAATTAAATCAGCAAACGTAATCATTCTTCTTACTAAAGATTCTATCACACCTTTATACATTCTTGGAGCGCATGCAATGTAATTTGGCATTGCGTATTGAGAGGCAGACTGAGGCCTAACCATGTTCTCCATTTTTTTCCATTGCAGCATTATGTTTGTTCCCATTACCATAACCCCTTCATACCAAACATCTATTTTCTTTTCAACTTTTTCAAAATTTCCTTCCTCCATCATTTCTTCTGGCGGATTAAATTGATCATCTTTTTCTATAACTCTTGCTCCACCTCCATCTAATTTCTTTTTCTTGTATACTATAGAATTAGTGGTTTTGTAATTAAAATATAATAGCGTTGCTGTATCTCTATTGAAAATACTGTTTTCGTAAAATTGAGCTACGTTATAATAATCATACCAAGCTTGACTGTATTGCGATATTTCATCTAAATCTTCATTCGTTAAACTTGGGTCGATTTTAGGAAGTTCTGTCATTGGTACAGTTTTTATTTCTCCCCAATAAAAACAATCTTTAAAGTAAGGGTCTTCCGTATAGCTATATACTACATTAGCTGGGTCTACATAATCTATTTTTACACCTTCACCTGGCAAAAAGTATTGTTTTGTTATTCCGATACCTAGTACGGTTATATCATAATCTACTCGCTTTCTTACTTGCGAATAATGATTTTCTTCAAATAAAGTATTTATAGCTTCTTCTTCAGCAATTTCTATTCCTGGCTTGTAATTTAATTGCATATACAAAGCAAGCTCTTCATCATTATTAGGAAGTTCATCAGGATCAGTTGCGAAAGGATTTACTCCAAATCCTTTTTGTATTTGATTTAGAATTGGTTTTGCCACCATATCAGCTTCAATCATATCTTGAAACGATGAACGATTTTCTGCAGATAAAGCATCTTGTGCATATGCCTGAACTTTAAATAATCTATCAGACATTCCATTTACTACAATATCAACAAATTTAGGTATTATAGGAACTGGTGTCCAATCTAAATTTAAATAACTTAAATCACCATCTATAGCTAATTCATTTTTATACTTTTGGACTGACTGCTCTCCTCTTGCATATAGTCTTAATCTATGATAATCTCTCCATTGAGAATAAAACCTACAAGTATTACTATCTTTACGAAACCATTCATATTGAATTGCTTGACCAATTTGCAATCCATATTCTACTGTATCTTTTTCACTATCAGAAACAAATAAGTTCGGAAACCCTATTGGGTTTATATCAATTTTTACATCTACCATTAAGTGCGTATTTCGCTGTATATTCCCTTGTTATTATACCTTGCAAAGTTAATCTTTATTTTTGACTCTTTTTTTTGTGGTGTGTATAAGTGTTTTTGATTAGCCATAATAGCTAATCCAGAACTTATACTAGCATCAAACTTAGTTCTATTGTTAATATTAAACCTAGCCCAGTCTTCGAGAGTTTTATTAAAATGCATAGTTCCCATATCTAATTTATCTCTAAATGAACCTTCCATATCCATTCCTACATACTTCTCTATATAACTTTCTATAGCACTAGCGTGAGCTTGTTTTACTTCTTCTGAAGAGTTAGGGATTCCTCCTATTTCTTTTTCTGATTTAGATAATTTATTATAAATTTTATCAGGTCTATTCATACAGTATTTCCTATAACCTCTGTTTTTAAAATGGTACAATAATCTAGGTTTATTATTTTCTATTAATATAGGCATTCCATAAAACACGCAAGCCATAAGAACATCTTCAAAAAATAATTCTGCTGTTTGCGGTCGAGCAACATACTCTAAAAAAAACTCATTACTTGGAGCGTTGTCCATGTTAAATTTAGTTAATCCATGTAATGCTCCATTAGACCCTCCTCCGCCTACTGTTCCAGATATATCGTATGAGTCACACCCAAAACTACCCAGATGATCATTTCCAGGTAAATAATTTCCATTTTGATTTAACCTACAATTTTGCAAGTTTTTTTCTGGTATCCAAGAAACTAAAAACCTACCTCTAGAATCTGGAGACCATACTACTTTTGTATCTTTGATTCCGTTTTTCCAACTAAATCTACCTTGCGTTAAAAAATGTTCTTTAATTAAAGAATCATTGTAATCTATTTGCTGATAAATTTTTGTTAAATTAAATAATGACTGTTTACTTTCATCTCTAAATGCATGAGAATCTGTTCTAGGAAATTGTCTGTAAAATTCATTTAAAACATCTGCATCTTTCTTTAAAGATTCTACTTCATTTTCCCAATAATTAATAGCCCCTTGATAAATAAATTCTCCGTCAGAACCTACAATACTTTTGTTCGGAGTCTTGAACACAGGCATTCCGTATCTATCTATATATCCTTCAAAATTCCATTCCATTGGTATAAAAAGATTATATAATCCGCTTTTAGTTTGACCGTTTTGATTTCTGTTTTTTACATTAGAATCATAAAATAATTTTTTAAAATTAGAACCTCCTTTATCTAGAGCGTTAGACGTAGATCCCATCATACACTTACCTATAATCTTACTACCTAATCTTAAACAAGTTTTAGTTACATTCCAATTGTTTATAATATTATCTGGCTTTAGCCATTTACCTGATTCATCGTGAATTAATAGTTTTAATTTTTCTCCATCATAACTATTATCTGCAGTGTTCTTCCAATCTATAGTTGTATCCAATCCTTCTAACTCCTCTTCATCTGCCTGAAACATGTTTTTTTTAGTAATCTTGGAAGCTGGAACCCTGTAAGCTAATTCAGTTTTTGGTCTATCCATTCCGTCCTGAATTGGTTTAAAAAAGAAAGGATAGTTATTAGAAATAGGAACTACTTTGTCTGTAAACATTTTTTTAGCATCAGACCCTGTTTTAGAAAGTATACCTACTCTTGCATCTTTACTTATAGTAGCTGTATTTACTGCTTCACAAGATCCCATAAAAGAAAATCCTGAACGTCTTATTTTTAAATAACACATTCCAAAACTTCTTTTGTCAGCTTTACATGCTTCCCAAAAAATATAAAATATTCTATTAGCTTCTCTAAATTCTGGTTTACCAATATCTATTTTTGTCCATTGCAAATACATATAATGAGTCCCTGTTATGTATGTTGGATTTCCATTATTATAAAACCAGAAACCTTCTTCTCTCCTGTCAAATTCACTTTCAATATAATCAACCCATTGATTTTTAAATTCAGTATTCATTTCATGCCATTGAAATATAGAATTTATTTTTGATAAAACTTTAGGATACTCAAACACAGACCAGTATTGATCAGAAGTTTTTTTAGATTTTTTAAAAATTTGTTTTGGAGTTTTTGGTAAACCAATTAACAAACCATTTATATTGTATATATCACCTACGGTTCCATCTTTACTAATAACAATCAAATCATGTTTAGGATTATAACCATAAGCCCAAGATCTATGCTGATTCATCTTCAACATAGATTGTTTAGATACATGGTTTTTTACAATAGTATATAGTTTATTTTGATCGTCTTTCTGCAAATCCTTGTCTTGATTTTTCTTCTACTTTTTCAACTCCGTTTAATAAATCTTTTTCTAATTCAATTCTTGTTAATATTTCAAATGCATCAAATATAGCAAGCTTTTTAGTAGCAGCTGCATTCTTTAACCTATCCGCAGCTAACTCATCATCTTTATCATATTTAATAATATCTTCTTTAGCAACTTTTATTAACTGTGATACAGCTAATCTTCCTGCGTTAATTATTTCAAGTTTCAAGTCTTTTGATGTTTTCATAATACCATAGTTATATTATTCCAAAACATTCTATAAATCTTTTCCCCATTTATATAAAAAGGATATTCACACTCAGGTTCGAATACCACTTCATCATTTTCCTTTACACCTAATTCAGTTAGTTTTTGATTAGAATATTTAACTATACCTACAAGAGGTTCTTCTTCCACTGGTTTCATAATTATTGATTCTCTTACAGGTACGGGTTTTATAAAACAATACTTAGAATGAGTTTGCCATTTACCTTTATTATAATACATATAAAACTGATCGTAATCAATAAAAAATAAATCTTCTTTAAAAAAACTTCTTCCGCTTTTTTCTCGACCTTTCATGTCATAATATATTTTAAAAACATTATGATGAACTAACAATATATCTCCTGTATTTATTTCTCCCTTATAATTTAACGGACAACTGACTACTTCAGCAAATCTGTTAGAAGCCGTGTGATCTTCTTGAGAAACGCTTGTAAAAAAATCTATACCTCCTATTTTTTTTACATTGTCATATCTTCTTCCCTTTAAAGGTTTTACTATAAAATAATAAGGTGATTTCATTTTTTAATTTATGAGCCACAACCTATACAATCTATATATGTATCTGTTGGTTTTACTCCATTTAATTTCATTTTGATGTTGTGAATTTTATCTGCTATTTGCATTTCTTTTTCAAACGTCAAACCCGGTTGTTTTTTTTGTTCAATATATATATCAAGTTCTTCTTTTAATTCTTCAATAACTATTTTTGACATACTTAAAAATTTATATTATATTCTATAGATATAGGCATGTTAGAATTAAATTCTTTCCATAATAATACTTCATTATTTTGTTCAATCCAAATTTTTATTGAACTATTTAAAGAATCGTGTTTAATTAAATGTATTGTGTAACTACCACCTAAGACAGACTGCCCTATTAAATAATGCATTGCACTTGACTTATAATCAGCGCCTATGGAAATCTTTCTTATATCCATAATAAATTAAATTTTATTTTATTACAAAACTATGTTAAATCTACCGTAAGATCAGCAGTATTTAAAATTCTATATTTTATATTATACAAAACTGTACTATCGCCGCCAGTTGGGTTGGAGCCAGGTTCACGAATCTCTATACTTTGATTTTCACTCATAGAAATCATTCCAGTACCAAATGAAATACCGAAATCTAAAGCGTATTTATCAGAAGTACCTGATATATCTAATTTAGCGGTGCTCGAAAAAATAGGCTGTCCAGCTGGAGATGAATATTTCATCTCTAGACCAACGCTACCTGAATATGCACTGGTAACAAAATTGTATTTAGTTACAACAGAATCTACTACTACTAATTTACCTGCTCCTGGTGCAGCAATAACATTTACTGGAGCAGTAGCAATATTCAAGATTTGGGCTGATGTCAATTCACCAACTACAATTCTTGTTCCATCCGCTAACGGGAGTGATGGTGTGTTAGTAATCCACTGAACACCGGTTCCTGTCGAAGATAATACTTGACCGCTTGTTCCTGCGCCTCCTGTACTATCTAAAATAGTTTTTTTGAATTCTGCAGGACTATAGTTAATTATTTTTGATGTTATGTTAGAAGCATTAAATTCTATATTATTTTGACTATCTAATCTTAAATCTAAAAGACTAGTTAAACTAATTGCTCCTGAAACACCATTTGCGACAAAAGTAAGCGCCCCTGTTCCAGATGACATTTCTTGATTTCCACTTGTGTTGCATGTAAATGTAGAACTAGTTATAGCTACCGCTCCTGCGATATCTGATACACTACTGTCAGTTAATGTGTCTGAGTCTAACCATTTAGGTAATTTATTAGCAATACCGCTTCCGTCTACTACATTTTTCCACTGAACTTTAGTTCCTATACTTGATAATACTTGCCCAGCTGTACCTGCAGCACCAGTCGCATCTCTTAGCTCGCCATCAAATCTTGCGTTTCCGTAAAAATAATTTAAACCGTAAAACTGATTAGTTCCAGCTGGTGTTCCAAGATCATTTGTAGTTCCTGTAAAGCTTATATTACTGGTAGATGTTAATGTAACTCCATCGTCTGTTAAAGTACTATTTCCTAAAGACTGAGTTCCAGTCCACTTAGTCATAGTATTTGAAGTTCCTGATCCTGAAAATATATTTTGATTATCAATTTCTTGCCAAGCCGTGCCATTAAATATAGCCCAATCTCCTGTTTGCCAACTATTATTTCCATCTAAGTTAGTAGTACCTGGTGTTTCTACAATATAATAATAACCCTGCACTCCGACTCCTGAAGCTAATGCTGGGGTATTTGTAGCTGCATTCCACGCTCCTTGAAAATTAAGTCCGGAAGGTAATTGATCTATCCATTGAACTCCCGTTACAGTCGAAGATAACACTTGACCGATTCCACCTGCATTCCCACCCGCATCTTGCAATGTAGAGTTTACTCTGGCGTTTTGCAAGAAAGTCATGGTGCCATTTACAATTGCTGAGTCCGAAACTTGATTTCCTATATGAATTGTATTTCCTTGTAGGTATATATCATTAGAGACTATAACGCTAGTTCCGTCATCAGTGATTGAACTATCACCCAATGTATCACCGTCTGGAGTCCATTTAGCTAATGTGTTTAATGTGCCAGAGCCGTCCACATTGTTGATCCAATTTGTTCCCGCTCCAGTCGAAGATAACACTTGCCCTGAAACACCTACATCACCACTACTGTCAGTGACTGTACCTGATACTGAAAGGTTTCCAGTTAAAGTAATATTGCCTGTTAAGATAATATTATTAGTAGCCGTATTTCCTGCTGCCAACACTTCTGCAAGTGTGTCCGCTGGGATTATGTCAGCAATGGACTGTAGTGTAAAGTTTACAGTCTCATTACTGTTGGATGTATCTGTACCTATTACATAATCTCCTAGTTGCGGTGCAACAGTAGGGTAGGCTATTAAATTACTTATCTTTGCCATCTTCTGGTTTGTCTTTTATCTCGCCTGACTCTAAATTAATTACTACGTTATCTCCGTATTCTTTAATTAATTCAGCTTCAAAAGTTTTGAATTCAGAGCTAAGATTATCAATAGCATTTAATACTTGATGTTTTCTTACTTCTAAATCCCCGACTTGTTTATGAAGTCCTGCGAATTGTTGGTTTAATTCTTGAAGTTTATTTAAATGTTCTTCACTTACTTTTTTTACTTGTTCACTCATTATATTATATTTTATTATTATTTTTTCAAATTTACTTAAATTATTTTACTTTATGCGTTTTCTAAAGCTGAAACTTTTGCTGATAATTCTTGTATAGCTTTTACTAATATTGGTACAAGTTTTCCATAACTCATTTCAAGTTTTTCTGGATTAGCATCGTATATCAATCTTAATGTATCATCATCATGAACTTGTACTTCTTGTGCGATAAACCCAAAATCTTTTTTGCCTTTGTTCGAGCTGATAATTTCTTTAAGCTCGGCGCTTTCTTTGTTTTTTGAATGCGGTAAAAATTCTTTGTATTCAGATCTATTATTCCATACAAATTCTCTAGGTTGTAATTTACTTATAAAATCTAGACCATATGTGATATCTTTAATATCTTTTTTATCACGTTCATCGGACAATGAAGTTATAGATGTTACTGCTGCTCTGATTGCTGTTATACTTGCGTTACCTAAAGTTATTTCATTAGAAACACTTACAGAACTTGCTGCAGCATTATATCCTAACACAATATTATTAGAACCTGTAGTTAAAGCATCTCCCGCAAATGATCCTATTAAAGTGTTTTGAGTACCGGATAATATAGAGTATCCTGCCCTGTGTCCAAAGTATGAACCGTTATCTCCATTCGTTGACCCCTGAACCCCAAGCCCTGCCTCATATCCTACCGCTGTTGTAAAAACTTCGTCACCAAGCTCTAAATTTCTATTAGCATAATAACCAATAACTGTAGAAAACTCATCGTTACTTCCTCGATTACTAGCCTCGTATCCAATAGCAATATTCCCATCATTAGTACCTGTATATCCAGCTCTATAACCTATAAGCACAGTTCCAACATCGGTACCACCTCCTTGTTGTCCAGCCAAAGATCCTATTTTAACACCATATGCTCCGGTAGCAGCTTGATAACCTATTGAGACACATTCTTCTCTACCCCCATGTACTCTGTATCCTATATTAATTGATCTTTCACCACCTAATTCACCTGCTTCATGTCCTACAGCGACTTGTCGAGAGAATGTGTTAACTGCGAGGTAACCTGCTTCGTTACCAATAAAAACGTTATCTGAACCTGTTGCTCCTTCCCCAGCTCTGAAACCAACATATGTGTTTTCGTTACTAGAACTACCCGCGGATCCTGCATTAAAACCAATGAATATATTTTGAGTACCTGCACTGGTTACATTAATTCCAGTTGCCGTATCTGTAACATTCGCGGCTCCAGCTGATATTGTTTGAAACGAAGGATTTGCTCCTATTCCTGCTGAAGTTAATACTTGTCCTGGCAAACCTACACCTAAACTACTTATAGTATTAGTGTCTGTAAATACAGGTATTGCGTATTGTACACCTGATCCATCTATAGAACCTCCAGTTGCAGATACAGTGTTAATAATATCTTGCATTGTATAGATTTCTCTACCACTATTTGCTCTTGCAGATCCTAGATCTGAAGTAACTGTTGACGAGGTTAATGTGTGAAATTTTTGTCCTATAGGTATTATTGCCATTGTTTATTTATTTTTAGTTAAGCTAAATTTATTTCTCTATACAAAAAGGAAAACTTTAGAGTAGAATCTCCTTGCGATACTGTTATTCCAGAAGTTGATTCTACACTAACACTTGTATTAATTGAAGGGGGAGTACCAATGGTACCTGATACCACTTTATCCGCTGCGGAATTTAAATTGTTGAAAGTTAAACCAGTTCCGTCCTCAGTGCCTTGTATAAATCGAACAACTTGACCTAAATTTCCTGCAAAATTATATGCTACTGAATTAAAATCTAAAAACTGAACAACATTTTCCACTACTATTACTTTATTTGCGCCTGGTGCCGGAATTAGCTCAATTACTGCGCCTCCATTCAAACTAAGTAGTTGAGCGGCTGATAATGTTACTGTTAAATTTTTTAAATCTGTTGAACTGCCCGCAGGAATACTATCGATAATATCTTGCATTGTATAGACTTCTCTCTGAGATTGAAATTCTGCTGATCCTCTGTCAGTTGTATCTACAGTAGATGAGACTGTATGAAATTTTTGTGCGTTAGGTATAATTGCCATTGTTTATTTTATATTTGTATTTTTTACAAAGATAAGATATTTTTAATTATAGTTTCGTCGTCATACACGTCATCAAGATTTTTATAAGGCATTGTCTTTATATCTTCAGTTAAAAGAAAAGGTTGATAGTTGGGATGTTCATATAAAGGATTTATGTTAAATTGATTTGAAATTATATTTTTATGAAGCTCATACCCAAAACAATGTGGAGAAGTTGTAACCCAACAAACAACAGCGGGTAAGTTTAAGGCAGTTGATAAATGTTGAGCAAAACTATCTATAAATAATCTTTTTTTTGAAATTGCTAATAATACTGCAATACTTCTAAATCCATCCAATGCTTGCAATGTATTAGCAAATGTAGGCTGATCTTTTCTTTTGATGTGACAAATAGTGTATTCTTCTTTAAATTGATTTATAATATTTTCAATTGTTGAGTTAGGCAAGTCTCTTGCCCAATTATACCGTTGCGCTTGTTCGCCGCCGCCACCATGAGTTTGAATTGCAAAAATAGGCTTGTCAACCTTATAAACACTTTTGTAATAATCTATTTCAGATTGTGTTAGAAAAATTTGTGGAACTTCATTATTATATTTTAATCCATATAATTCACACCAAATATAAAATAAATGTTTTTTGTTTTGAAGAAAATCGTCAGTGTGATAAGGATTGGCTACGAATATTTTACACTTTTGATCCTTTATATATTCTTTATACAACCTATTGCCATTATCACCTTTTAAACATCTGTTTACATAAGGATTGTGTAAAAATACATCAGGGTATGCTGTAACAACTATTAAGTTGGATTTTTTATATTTTTTTTTTATAGCCTGAACTACAGCAGTAGCCATTATAGATTTTCCTAGACCACCATCAATTGCAAATATTATATTCATTTAAATTAAATTTAAACAAATATATGTATTATGTCACAATATTCAAAACTCCTGAATTATTCCAAACCGAACCTGAAGGTAATCCTGCTGCTGATGTAGGTATGTTTTTAATAGACAAATTGTTTACAAAAGTTGAACAAACTCTATCAGTAGTAATTCCATTCCCTACTACAAAACTACAACCACAAGAACTAGTGTTTCCTTCTCCTCCTAAAACAGCTGAATTAGTTCCGCTTGCAGTATTACTTTTTCCTCCGCTTACTACACTTTGGCAGCCTGTTGCGTCATTGAACAACCCACCCGAAATCACAGATGAGTAAGATGTTAAGTCGTTTAATGCTCCACCAGTTACTACAGAGTATTGACCTGCCGAGCTAGTTATATCATTACTTAAACCTCCACCTATAAAGTTGCTATCACATGCAGTAGTACAAATTTTATTACCGGAACCCCCAGCAATTGTGTTATACTGACCGTCACAAATCTCATGATTCATTCCCCCACCAATTGTATGCCCACAAAGGTTAGTAGAAATTTCATTGCTGCATCCACCGGCTATTACAGAAAATGCCGTGTTGCCTCCCATAACGTTACAGCAACCACCTCCAATAAATGATTTATCACGCACTGTATTACATCTACCACCACCAATAACACCTTCAGCTGAAGCTGTATTGTCGATTCCTCCTGCGATTGTAGCGCTAGAACCCGTTATACAATTTGAACCTCCGCCTCCTATTGTGGAAGAATTACCTAAACTTATACAGTTAATGGCGCCACCTGAAATAGTTGCTTTACAGGAACCATTTATATTATTGGAATATCCTCCGCTTATAACGGTACAAGCTGACCCTCCCGTTATTGTATTTTCGCTTCCACCTGTTGGGATAACAGGTAAAATAGAATTTGATTCACCTATTGTATATGGACTTACCGTCACATCAACTGTTTCGGCAATATCTGCCATTGTGAAAATTTTTCTTTTTGACTGAAATTCTGCTGAGCCTCTATCAACAGTATCTACTGTAGATGAAACTACGTGAAACTTACATGAATTTGGTATTATTGCCATTATTTATTTATTTTAAATCGTTAAGTACTGCTAAAACTAAATCATCAATTGAATCTACGTCTCTTAATTTCCATGTATCATTCTCTATATCTACCCATTTTACAACCGAGCCATTAAATACAAAATAAGATGTATAACCATCAATACTTCCGTTTTTATCTGAAGGCTTTAATGCAAACACAGCTTCGGTTAACGCCGCCAAAGAAGAAACATCTTCCACAGATTTATCAGCTGACCAGTCTTCTGATTCATGTTGAACACAAACTTTTTTATTTTTTTCCACGTGTAGTGTAAATTTAACCATGATCTTTTGTTTATTTATTTTTTTACAAATATACTAATATTTTCCCTGTTTACTTTTAGGGGAAGACTTGGTGCTACCGCCTTTTCCTGCCCATAATTTTTTGCACGCCCAATATCTAGCGGTTAGTTTTGATTTAGCGGTGCCACATTTATGTCTAGCTCTAAAACTTTTTCTTGCTGCGGCAGAATAATTGTGCCCATAGCCTTTAGCTCCAAAGTGAATTAGTTTCTCTTTACCACCCTCACAAGCTTTAACCATTTTCTTTTTCCCTGGTCTTGTTGAGGGTCTTACTTTATTGCAAGACATATTTTTTTTACTAGCCATAATTAATTTATTATTTTGCTCGTGCAGCTTTAGTGTTTGAAACAAATTGACGGCTTTTACCTTGTCTCTTTTTTTTCTTTGCTGTTGCCGCTAATTGTTTTTTACTTAGTCTTTTTGCTTTCGCTAATGGTAAACATCTATCAGGATTTTTTTTGTTTTTAGAAGTACCGCAAGGCCCTTTGATTTTACCATCGGTACCAATTCGAACCCATTTTTGTTTTACCCATTTTTTTAATTCTCCCATTAATAACCTTTTGAGTATCTATTAGGATTATTTTTTTTATTTCCTTTCATTAATTTTGAAAACTCTTCTGCTTGCGCTTTTCCTACTGCATTGTAAGGGAAAGTTCTAGTCATTGATTTTCCTGAATCTGGACATGTATATTTTACTGTTGGCATAATTAATTATTTTTTGCAATAAACTTAGCTTTTGGATCAGCTGCTGTTATTGCTGGGTTATTGTCTATTCCGTGGATTACACTTTGTAATCCTAAATTGTTTTTTCCGTTTTTAATTCTAGGTCTATTACCTTTTGCTAATTTACTCATTTCTTTTTCTTTATTGATTTAAGCATCTTGTCTATTTTTGCTGCTTGTCCTTTGTGCATAGCAGAAGCTTTTCTAAGCTCTGACGCTATTTGTTTTAATTTTTTTGCATCCATAATTATTTCTTTTTTGCTTTCTTAGCGTAATTAGGATCTTTACAATATTTACTTGCTGCCATATTCGCATACGCTGAAGGATATCTGTCAAAAGTTCTTTTTGCCCAAGCTATTCCAGCGGGACATATTTTGTTACCTTTTGTTCTACCTTTTTTTGCCATTATTATTTATGTTTATTATTACCCATTACTTTTTCAATTCCACGACTTCCAAAATAACTTCCTATTATTATAGTCAAAACACCTGATATTGAATTTAATTCTAATCCCCAATACCATCCTATTACATAAGCAATAGAAAAAAATATTAAAGTTAGAGGTCTAACATTTGCTGTAAGCCATCCGCTTTTTCCATCTGATTCCCATCTTCGTGTAATCGCTTCCATTTCAGCTTCTTCTATTTTTAATTTTTCAAGAGCAATCTGTTTGTCTTCAGCACTCATGTCACTACCCCCGATTATAGCTTTAATTACTGACCCCACAGGAGTGTCATTAGCTATATCACCTACTATACCTGGAATTTTATTTAATAAAAATTTTCCGACTCCAGTATCCTTGAAAGATTTTTTTTTACTCATTTAATTATTTTATATATAGTTTTACCAAATTCTTTTTCAGCAAGTAAAACTCTATTTCTGTTTTTACCTTCTCCTTGATAACTTACGTGTATCCATGCCGGATTGTCATCATCACCAAACTCCCATATTAATTGATCAAAATTACAATGAGACCTTATCCAGTCAAACATTTGTTTATTAGTCTTACATCCATATACATCATCAATGTCCATTGCCATACCTTTGCAATGTTGGCTGGAAGACGCCCCGTTTAAAGCTTTATTTAAATTTTCAGATCTAAACATGCTAGTTATTTTTATTGGGCCTCCTACCCACAACCTTAAAGGTTCAAAAATTTTTTCTGCCAACTCTATCATATTTTTAGTTTGCTCTTCATTAGGTGTATTTTCTATTCCGCATCTTTTAGCTGTATTTGAATGTATAGCTTCAGCGTATGTTATATGCTTACTAATTCTCTTCATATATTTAATTTTAATATTAAATAAAAAATTGCTGGTATACTAGAATATAAAAAGTCCATAAATTCAGGATTTCCTTTGCTCATATACCAGTCATAAACAATTTCCTTTCCTGCGTACAAAGTTAATGAAAATATAAATCCATAAATAGAGAATATATATATAAGAGGAAAGGCAGTTATTCCTCCCCAAAAAAAGTGTAATAACTTATCTTTAGGGATTTTATTCATTACAGTCTAATGTTAAACCCAACAGACGATTGATATATTTTAGAATCCCAAAACTTTGTATATTCGGTTTCAACAAATATACCTAAACTTTTTGATAATTTCCATCCGAAAGAAATTCCTGCTTGATAGTCTTCCCACTGCTCAAGATTAGCGTTTTCAATTAATCCACCTAAGCCCCAGTTGTTTCTATTTAAATAGCTAAAATCTAAATCTCCTTTAACATATTTATGATAAGGTAGTAAGTAAGAACCAAATGCATGTATCCAGAAGTTTCTTTTATAATGATATACGTCAAAACCTATGATTGGACTAACTACTCCAAAAGCATCAAGATCATTCCAAATCTCTTGGTTATACCTATTCATTAAATCAGCAAAAACTGTATCTCTAAATTCCAAATCTGTATTAGCTATAATTTCTCCATCAGGATTAATCCAATACCAGTCGGATATTTCATTTCCACTTTCATCTTCTTGAGTGTAGTATATATCATCATATCCATAATCAAAACCTAATGAGTACCATGGATTTACTGGCCAACCATTTTCGTCAGTTTCATTTAACCATATTTCAACCGGGTTATATCCATAAGGACGATCATGAGTTCTTAAGATTGCGCCTACAGAAATACTTAACTTTTTACCTATTGGTAATTTTGCTCTAACTTCTGCAGCTTTATAATTAAAATCGACTCTACCTTGTTTTCTACTCTCTAGTTTTATGACATGGTGTTTACCACTGTGTTTTAAAAAATATCTATGATTGGTAAACACTTCATCTCTTGATCTTTCTTTTTCATAATGAAAAGTATATTCCAAACCATTTACAGAGGAGTTGGTTGCAGATAATCCAATATTATTTTCTGTGCCATCATAATAATGTTTACTTTTAATTTCATAATCAAATCTTGCTAGTTTGCGTATCCCTATGCCATATCGATAATCGAAATCATAATAATCAGTGCCGTCTACCACTACCGGCGGAGCATACAAATTACCATCAGGATTTGTTCTTACAAAATAATCTTTTACATTTTCTTTTGGATTGTCTATATTACCAGCTACATACAGAGTGCTATATTTAAATAACTTGTTAAATATATTATCTTTTTTGTTTTGAGAATTTAAGTTCCAGCATAAGCCTAGAACTAATATAATAGTTGTTATTTGTTTCATATTATCTTTAAAATTTACTTTCGATTATTTCATCAATTTTATCTTCGATTTGATTGATTGTGTCCTCGGGTAATTTTAATGATATCCCTGATTCTACTCTATGATATTCTTCTCCATTATATAATAATATAACAGTAGGAATATATTTAAGTTTATGTTTTTTGAATTTATCTGGGTTTTCAGACATATAAATAGTTCTAGTCTGATATTTAAATTTTTTTAAAGAAATTTCGTTGTCTATAACAAACGAAGCGCTGAATTGAATTATTTCTATATCAGTTTGAGCAAAACTAAAACATGTTATAAAAAAAATAATTATTGCAGATCTCATCTACTTTTTACTTATTTGATAAAGTCTTTCGTCAATTTTAGAAAGCTGATCTTTTATTTCACTTATATCATCTCCTAATACATCTTGCTTTTCCTCTAATCTTTTTACTGTTGATCTCACTAGTTCATCTTTATATTGAAACTCTATTGGGTTTACAGAGTTTTCTTTTAATGCAACAACATCTTCGGTGTTTTTAGATACTGCAGCCGAAAGCGTTAAATAAGTTGTAGCTAAAGAAATAGTAAACCCTATTATAATTGCTATTGTTTTTATATCAAGTCTTACTTCTGTTTCTTCACCTATCTTATGTGCCATCTTATTTCTTTTTGCTTGCAGTTACTTTACTTTCTCCTTTAGTAACTGTAACGTCTGTATCAGTCACATCTACTTGCATAGGATCATCTTCTTTATCAGAAAGTTCTTTAATCAAACTTTTAATTATTTCTAGTTCTGGTTTTTCTTCTTTTTCCTTAGCACCAACTATGTGTTGTAAAATACCTATTAAGGCCATTGCAGCTGTAGAAACAAGACCTATTACCGCTGTTAAGGCTCCTCCTTCTAAAAACTGAGAACTAATAACTCCAATTACAACTAGTATAGTTATGTAATTAATTCCATGCTTACCTAAATGCTTTGAAGCAATTTCTTTAGCTGTGCTTTTAGCATTAATTTTATCAATTTCTATTTGAGCTAAAATTTCTTCAGTAGTTTTTTTGCTATTAAATTTCATATTTACAAAGATAATTTATATTTTTAATTATTATACTGCTGATACTGAAAGCGTTCCTCCGTTTGCTACTGTTACTCTATATCTTGTTCCGTCAGGTGACCTTAATATTAATCCGCTAGCTGAATCATCTACCTCAATATCACCACCATCAACTTCTAATTTTGAAGCAGGACTCGTCGTTCCAACACCTACGTTGCCACCGGCTTTTACTGTAATACGCGATATGTTATTTGTATCTATAAATAAATCGTGATTACTGGTGTTTGCTAAATGTGAATTAGTATCTTGAGCATAAGCCTTAAAAGTTACATTGTTTGTTGTATCTTTTATTTGTAGATCAGGACTTGAAGCTGATTGTAAGTGTAGTAAACTACTAGGACTAGTCGTTCCAATGCCTACGTTGCCGGTGTTATATTCAATAGTAACTCTTTCGTTTTCACCACTAGTAGTGTCTTTTGATGTAATTGCAAAATCAGCGTCGCTTGAACTACCGCTTCCTATTTTCCAATCAGTATAAGCATCTCCACCCCAAGTGTCACTTGTGCCTCTCATAAACTCTATACTTGTTGCTGGTGATGATTCATGATCAGCGTGTAGCCTTGCGGTTACAGTACCTGAAGTTTTCTTTAATTCAAGAAGTTGATTTGGATTAGCGGTTCCAATGCCTACATTGCCTGAAGCATCAATACGCATTTTTTCTATACCGTTAGTAGTAAACTGCATGTAATTAGAAGAGTGCACATATTGGATTTCACCCGCATCAGTATCATCAGTGTCACCAAACTCAATACGAGAATTACCTGCTGTCGACGCTAATAATTGTATATTTGGAGAACCTGTACCATCACCTATAGATAATTCTCTATTAGGACTAGCAGTTCCAATACCTACGTTACCTGAAGAATCAATACGCATTTTTTCAGAGCCATTAACGTTTGTAGCTAAATAATTACTAGAATGATTATATATAAATCCGCCTACATTATATGCTGATGTGTCAGAAAAGTAAAGGTTTGAAAAACCAGTTGCACCTCCTAGTATTTGTACTTGTGAAGTAGAACTTGCTGCTGCACTATCTTGAACTATTAAATCAGTGTCTCCTTGGGCCGCGGCAGTTCCTCCTTTACGAACTTCAAGTTTAGCCCCAGGACTAGTCGTTCCAATACCTACGTAACCAGCGGTTCCGGCTGCTCCACTGTTTACAGTAATATATGTATTACCGGCTTTTCGTAATTCAAAATTATAATTACCACTAGAGCCCTTACCTACAAGTTCCCATTGAAAAATTGTACCAAGAGCTGTTGAATAAGGATTTAAAATTAATTCAACATCAGTATTAGCGATAGTTTCTATTCTTGCGTTACCGCCTTCTAGATGCAGTTTGTCAACAGGACTACTAGTTCCAACACCTACGTTACCTGCGCTAGAAGATGTTAAATATACATTAGCGCCGCCAGATCCAAGTTGTGATATTCCAGTTGCTATAAGAGTTCCATCTACCTCCAATTTAGCCGATGGACTAGTCGTTCCGACACCGACGTTACCAGAGGTAGTAATAATCATTCTGTCATTATTTCCATCTGTTTGAAAATTTAACTGACTACCAATACTTGTTCTAATAAAACTATTATTATTATCGTGAAATAATTGAATGTTTTTATTGTTTGTTGTATCTTCAATTCTTATAGTAGGAGTTGATACGTCAGCGATATGTAATTTAGTTACAGGACTAGTAGTTCCTATTCCTAATCTTTTATTAGTATTATCAAAAAACAAATCATTATCACCTCCTATAGAAGAAGCTGAATCAAAAAATGCTACTTGTCCTGTAGCTCCAGATCCTGAAGGGTAGCTACCTAATAAATTGGCAGGAGTTATTTGTACATTTTCTGCACCATCCCAGCCAACTAAATAATTTACGTTTGCCTTATCTGTTTCAACTACGAATTGTGAAAATTTTACTGCCATATTTTAGTGTACTATTTTTAATAAATCTCCTGTTCTATAAACATCTCCTGTTGTAAGTCCTCCTGCGAGAGCTGCTGTATTATCCGCATATTCTGATACGCCTGAAATTTTAACCCCTGTACTTTCAGTTTGAAATTTCTTAGTATTATTATGATATAACTCAACTCCTCCGTTACCTGTAACTTTTACTCCTGTTTCTCCCCCTTGAGGTTGAATAAATATATCATCTGCTGCTCGTAAATATAAATCGTGCCCTGTACCGTTTGCTTTAATATATAGATCTCCAGCGCTTGACGTGCTTGTTTCTATATAAGAATTAGCACTATCGTGATATATTTGTAAATCTTCACCACCACCAAGTTTTAAAAAAACACCATCATTTAATAAAACTTCTTTTGAAAATATTGTTTTTTCACTTGAACC
>Ga0209232_1000530_pt1 | contig 23123 bp, 29 predicted proteins | sample ETNvirenome_2_60_FD_184066 | JGI IMG/M metagenome (GOLD analysis project Ga0209232, IMG submission 184066) | Marine viral communities from the Pacific Ocean - ETNP_2_60 (SPAdes) (version 2) | ecosystem: Environmental > Aquatic > Marine > Oceanic | place: Pacific Ocean | collected 2013-06-22
CGTTAGAGCTTCAAGCTCTTTCATACTTAAATCTTTTTTACCACTTGCTATCAAAGTATTTTGATAAGTGTCTTTGTAATTTTTCATCATGTTTTTTTTTCTTATCCTTCCATAGCTGCCATAGTCCAACAGCTAAAGCAGTTATTATAATTAATATTAATTGCTTATCACTACTCATTATTTACCTTTCATTATTGCTTCAAATATTTCTGTTGCCATATCTACTTTACCAAGTAAATAATGATCGTGATGATCTTCGCATTTATTTATACTATCTACTTCAGTATTGTCTAAATGCTCTTGGCATATATCTTTTATTATTTGTAGTTGCTTCTCGCTACTCATCATTGTCCTCCGTTATTTTAGTTTGGCTCATAAGTTGATTATCATAATCTTTTAATAATCCCCATATTTCATTAACTTGTTCTTCGCTATACCAATTTTTCAATACATTAGTTAGTCTGTCATATTTTGTTTTGTTAAATATTCTTACTGCCATTATATCCCTCCTCTGTTTTTTTCTTCTCGCTGCTCATTTATCCCCTCTCTTTCCTTTCTATTCTTTTAACAAGACTATCGTATTTTTCAGCTTTTAATATTTCTTTTTCCCAAATAGATAGCCTAACTTTTTTTTTATATTTAGGTTTATTTTTCAAATTCTCTCTTTGAATAAATGTTTTATAAGGTTCCATTATTTATCTCCTCTCTTTTTTTGATCTCGTTCTTTTAGGAAGTCCACTACATTAGCTGCTAGGTGAGATCCATTAGTTGTTGGCATATCTTTAAAGGTATTGAGATCATCTATTTTTTTACTGGCTTGTCTCATTGTGTCATTGATATTGAATTTGATACCATATTTTTTATAGAGTATATCAAGGACTGATACTAAATACTTAGCTTTCATTTTCACCCCCTAAGATTATATAACTAAATAATATATAAATTAATATCATTGGTATTACTTCAAGTATAAACATTACACCCCCTCATTGTTTGGTAGTTGTAGCATAAACTTTATGCCGAATAAGATCATAATGCTAAGACCTATCCAAGTGTGAATATGTATAGCTATGATCAATCCTAAAAACATAGTCGCAAAACATAATGCGAAATATATTGCTTGTATCATTTTTCCCCCTTGTTTGTTTTTATATTTATCTTAACCATTTTGGTTTATTATGCAAGTTCTAAAACCATATCATTTTCATAAGGTATTGCATTCTTATGATCGTTATTAGGTGTTAAAACGAACCAATTACCTTTCTTTTGAAATATGCCATAATCTGACAAATTACTTTCATCAAAGTAAGTATTCATTCTATCTTTTGTAGTTTTAGAAAACCAACCACCATTATTAAGTTTAATAGTTTTATTAACTAAATTATGCTCAATAATTTTAGTTGAATGGTGAACCACATTGACAGTATCGCCATCAGTGTGAATAGTTGTTTTATATGCTTTCATTGTTTCCCCTTTGTTAGTGTTAATTGTTTTCTTTGATTTAATAATGTTTGTTTCACAAAATTAACAGTTTGATCTATATCTTTTTTAACCTGCTCTCTTTGTTCTTTTGTAAAAGAGTTTCTAATGGCTTTTGCTTTTCTATTTTCAGCACACCACTTAGATAATCTTTTATCATAGTTTTTAGATTTATATATTGTTGTCATTTTTTTTCCTTTGTTGTTTTTTTTTGTCATTGCCATATTGGTAAACTAATAAACATAAACTTCAATAATGTTAATGTTCAAAATGGGTCAAGATATTAGTGTGATATTTTAAAACAAATGTTAAAAGTAAATATGAGATACATTTATAATATTGAAGATGAGCAAGGCAACAAAGAAACATTACAAGCCATGAGTTATAAAAAATTATTAAAGCAGCTAAACAGCAAATACAAAGAAGGCGAAGTCATACAAGTTAAGTATAAGAATAAAAAAGATCATGACTTGTTAAAGTATATTAAGATTGAAAGAGTTGAATAGTTGCTATTCCAACATCAACAGCGCCAGCTCCTCCCTCACATTATAAAGATCGGACAACACCATTGACCTATTTATTGAATAAATAACTTTCCGATAAGTTATAGTTATCGGTAACGATAATATATCACTACTCACTTATGGTAAAATTTACAGCTTGCGACCCCCCTATACCCCACAGATTGCGTGCATTTTATTTATATATATATACATGGGACTCTAGGACTCCCTTACAGCCATAGCCAGTTATTCACCTTGGCAGACCACCCTTTCAATTAAATAATAATTACTATATGTAGTAGTATATGTGGAACTTCATACAAGACGATCTATCATCAATAGTTTATATCGACCCCAAGAAACACACTTTGGTTATAAAGATATTTGGTTTAAAAGACCATGCTACTGCAGAGATGTTTGCTAGTTATGCTATGAACCTTATGAACTTTGATTATGATAGTTTTGATCAACCTATGCCAAGTAAAATGATTCACTAAAGATTATGCAAATCAAGATACCCTATACCCCAAGAAAACATCAGGCGTTTCTTCATAGAGAAATATCAAGGTTCAGATGGAATGTACTTGTTTGCCATCGTAGGTTCGGCAAAACAGTGTGCATGATTAATCATCTAATACGTTCTGCCTTATTATCAAAACAAAAGAACCCAAGATTTGCCTACATTGCGCCAACATTTAAACAAGCTAAATCTATCGCTTGGGATTATATGAAACAGTTTACCGCCAAGATTCCGCACACCAAGTTCAACGAAACAGAGCTACGTGTAGATTTACCTAATGGCTCTCGTATTACTTTGCTAGGCTCGGAGAACTCTGATGGGTTAAGAGGTATCTATCTTGATGGCTGCGTGATTGATGAGTATGCCAACGTGAACGAAAGACTATTTCCTGAAATTATCAGACCAGCATTATCCGATAGAAAGGGGTACTGCGTATTTATTGGGACTCCCCAAGGTATGAATAATAATTTTTATGAATTATATCAACACGCACAGGGAGCTGAAGATTGGTTTAATTACAAAGCCAAAGCATCAGAAACTAAAATTGTAGACAATGAAGAGTTAGTCAAAGCAAAAGAAGTTATGGGTGAGAAGAAGTATCTTCAAGAGTTTGAGTGCGATTGGATTGCTAACATTGAAGGTGCAATCTATGCAGATGTCTTGGCAAAAATGGAAGATAAAAAACAGATAGCACGAGTACCCTATGACCCAAGTTTACCTGTCTCAACATCCTGGGATTTAGGAGTATCAGATCATAGTAGTATTATATTTTATCAACAGCTAGGCAGAGCTATCAATATCATCGACTACCATGAAGAGAGAGGTCAAGGTATGCCTCACTATATTGAACTCGTAAAAAATAAAGATTACGTTTACAAAGATCATTATGCTCCGCATGATATAGAAGTTACTGATTTTAGTAATGGTAAGACAAGACGAGAAGTGGCTTATCAGCTGGGAATAAGATTTAAGGTTGTTCCAAAGATACCATTAGAAGATGGTATACACGCTACCACAATGACCTTACCTCGATGTTGGATTGATACAGACCATTGCAAAAAGCTAATAGATGCGTTAAGACATTATCATCGGAAATATATTGATAAAAATCGTATGTTCCGATCAAAGCCTGTACACGACTGGTCGTCTCATGCGTGTGATGCAATGAGATATTTAGCTGTAGGTTTAAATGAATTAGACACTAGACAAACAGCACCACAACGTGTAGCAGAAAACGAGTATAGGATTTTATAATTATGGGTTCATTATTTTCACCAAAGATGCCGTCACTACCACCAGTGCAACCATTACCTGCTGCACCAAGTGCAGAACTATCACAAGAAGAAAAAGATAGAATAGCTGCAGAACAAGCAGAGAGAGAACGAAGAAGAAAAGGTAGAAAGTCTACAATTTTAACAACTCCACTAGGTATTCAAGAAGAAGAAGCTGAAGTGCAAAAGAAAACTTTATTAGGAGGATAGTATGGGAGGAAGTCCAGCAAGAGCAGTAAGAAGAATTGTTAGTCCGCCTAAACCACCAGCTGCACCGAGACCTGCACCAACTCAACCAGAAGTTTCTCAAGCAACAGCAACTAGCATGGATGGATATGATAGCAGAAGAACAAAGCGAAGAGGTAGATCAGCAACTATTATGACTGGACCTATGGGTGTAGAAGAACAACAATTAACATTAGGAACAAAAAGTTTATTAGGACAATAATGGCAAAAACAGATTTAACAAAAAGTTTATTAAAAAGATTTGACAGATTAACATCGCAAAGACAAAACTGGGAAACCCATTGGCAAGAAGTAGCAGACTACATGATGCCAAGAAAAGCAGATGTAACTAAAACAAGATCAAAAGGTGATAAAAGAACTGAACTTATTTTTGATAGTTCACCTTTACAAGCTGTAGAATTATTATCTGCATCGTTACATGGTATGCTTACAAATCCATCAACACCTTGGTTCTCCTTACGTTTTAAAAATTCAGAAATGGATAATGAGGATGAAGCTAAAGAATGGTTAGAGTCTGCAACAGATGTTATGTACACAGCATTTAATCGTTCTAACTTTCAACAAGAAATATTTGAATTGTATCATGACCTAATTACCTTTGGTACGGCTGCCATGTTTATTGAAGAAGATGATGATGATTTATTAAAATTTTCTACAAGACATATCAATGAGATTTATATTGCTGAAGATAGCAAAGGTAGAATAGATACAGTTTACAGAAGATTTAAAATTAGTGCGAGAGCAGCTATACAAAGATTTGGAAATAAAGTTTCTACTAAAGTAACAACAGTAGCCAACAAAGATCCATACGAAGAAATAGAAATTGTACACGCAGTTTATCCAAGAGCAGATTTTGATATAACAAAACAAGATAGCGCAAATATGCCATTTGAATCTGTGTACATGGAATATGGTAGTGGTGATGAATTATCGGTATCAGGATTTAGAGAGTTTCCTTTTGTTGTACCAAGATACCTTAAGGCTTCACATGAAATCTATGGAAGAAGTCCAGCAATGACAGCATTACCTGATGTGAAGATGTTAAATGAAATGTCTAAAACAACTATCAAGGCTGCACAGAAACAAGTAGACCCACCTCTATTAGTTCCTGATGATGGATTTATTTTACCAGTAAGAACTGTACCAGGTGGTTTGAATTTTTATAGAGCAGGTACAAGAGATAGAATTGAACCTTTAAACATTGGTGCGAACTCACCACTAGGATTAAACATGGAAGAGCAAAGACGTAATGCAATAAGAAATGCTTTCTATGTAAATCAACTTATGATGCAACAAGGTCCACAAATGACAGCAACAGAAGTTATACAAAGAAACGAAGAGAAGATGAGATTACTAGGACCAGTATTAGGAAGATTACAATCTGAATTATTAAAACCTCTAATCGATAGAGCTTTTAATATTTTACTTCGAAAGAATCAATTTAGACCTGCACCTGATTTCTTATCAGGTCAAGATATAGAAATTGAATATGTATCACCATTAGCTAAAGCACAGAAATCCACAGAGTTACAATCAATAATGAGAGCTATTGAAATTATGGGAAGTTTAGCTAATGTAGCTCCTGTGTTTGATCATGTAAACATGGATAATCTTGTAAGACACTTAACAGATATTGTTGGTGTTCCACAAAAGATTTTAAAACCAAAATCACAGATGAATGCAGAAAGACAACAGAAGCAACAACAACAGGAGCAAATGGCACAGATGCAACAACTTCAACAAGTAGCAGACGCAGGTGGTAAGATAGCACCACTAGCTAAAGCCTTACCTGAAGAAGCGAGAGCAGTTGCAAATGCCGAAGTAGAATAATGGGTGAAGCAAAAAGAAAACAAGAAGATTTTGAAAAACAAATAGCTGCATTAAGAATTAGCTATAAACAAGTTTTTGAAACAGACGATGGTAAAAAAGTATTGTCTGATTTAGAAAAGAGATGTCACTTCTTACATACGACTAACATCAAAGGTGATAGTCATGAGAGTGCATATATGGAAGGACAACGCAGCGTACTTCTATTTATTAAACAACTGCTGCAAAATGATAATGAAAAAGGAAGATAACAATGTCAGAACAAACGCAGATAACGGAGCAACCAGCTTCGCCTGTAGAAACGACACCAACGCCTACAGAAACTAAACAAGAAACAACATCACAACACATTTCTGCCACAACCGAGCAGCCAAAAGTTGCAACGTCATGGAAAGAAACTATATCAGAAGAATTTAGAAACGATCCAAACATTTCTAAATTTACTGAAATTGATGCGTTAGCTAAATCATATATTAACGCAACACGAATGATTGGAACAGATAAAGTTGCTGTACCAAATCAAAATTCAACAGAAGATCATTGGAATGAAGTTTATGATAAATTAGGTAGACCTGAATCTGCTGATAAATATAAACTTGAATCCAAATCAGAAGTTGTGCCAATCGAAGAAACGGCAGTCAAACAGTTTGCAGAGAATGCTCATGCTTTAGGTTTAAATAATAAACAAGCTCAAGGTATTTTAGATTTCTATAAAAATTCTATGGAACAAACTGCCAAGCAAACTCAAATTGATGCTGAAACTGCACAAGCACAAGCTCAACAAGTCTTAAGACAAGAGTGGGGTAAATCATATGATGTGAATATTCAAAAAGCTGCATCACTTGCAAAAGCAAATATGAAAGCTGAAGTTTTAGATTTACCTATGAAAGATGGATCAAGACTTGGAGATAATCCTGATGTCATTAAAGGCTTTGCCAAAATTGCTGATATGCTTTCTGAAGATAAAATTATATCCACAGAGAGTGAAAATGTTAATCAAGGTAGAGATTATGATTCAGAAATATCTCAAATTATTAATGATAAGTCAGGTCCTTATTGGAATAGTACACATCCTGATCATGCAAAAATGGTTCAACAAGTATTAACATTGAGAGAAATGCAAAATGCCAAGTGAAGATCATTTGAATAAAGAAGAGATTAGATTAGAAATACTCCGTATCGTAAAGGAAACTGGTACGGAGTATCAAAAAAAAGACCCCTTGCCAATTTGTGATAAATATTATAAATGGGTAAAAGGTGGGACAATTCGAAAGAACCCTACTGACAAGAGGGAATAGACTCTAGCCTAAAAGGCTTTAAATCCAAGAGATGCCTGTCATCGACAGAGAACCTTTCTGATTATAACTAACCCTAACAATAATGGAGACAAATATGTCATCACAAGTAACTACAGCATTTGTACAGCAGTATTCTGCTAACATTCAAATGTTGTCACAACAAATGGGTTCGTTGTTAAGAGATAAAGTACGAGTTGAAAGCGTTGTAGGAAAAAATGCTTTCTTCGATCAAGTTGGATCAGTAACTGCTGTAAAAAGAACTAGCAGACATTCTGACACTCCACAGATTGATACTCCTCATGCAAGAAGAAGGGTATCTCTAGTGGATTATGAATTTGCTGATTTGATTGACGAACAAGACAAAGTACGTCTTTTAATTGACCCGACATCTTCTTATGCTCAAGCTGCAGCGTTTGCTATGGGTAGAGCTATGGATGATGAAATCATTAGTGCCGCTTTAGGAACAGCGTTCACTGGTGAAACAGGATCAACTAGCACAGCTAATGCGAATCAAATCGTACATGGTTCTGCTGGTTTAACTATTGCTAAATTAAGAACTGCAAAACAGACTCTTGATTTAAATAGTGTTGATCCATCAATCCCAAGATTTATCATCGTTGGTCCTAAACAGATCACTGATCTTCTTGGAACGACTGAGGTAACAAGTTCAGATTTCAACACTGTCAAAGCATTGGCAAATGGTGAGATCAATTCGTTTCTTGGTTTTAACTTCATTGTATCAAACAGATTATCTTTAGACGGCACAACAAGATCGTGCATAGCTTATGCTCAAGACGGAATCGCTCTTGGCGTAGGTAAAGACGTCATGGCTAGAATCGATGAAAGATCAGACAAAGGGTATGCTACACAAGTGTACTACTGTGCGTCTTTCGGAGCAACTAGAATGGAAGAAGATAAAGTTGTTGAAGTACAATGTACAGAATCGTAATAGAGGAGGATAAAAGTTATGGGAACTAAAAATACAGACCTAGTTGCAAACTTTGAGGCATCCCCTCAAGTTGCTAACAACTCAGCTGAATTACATGGTGTTCTAAGAACAGCACATGGAACAGTTGAATTAGCAGCAGGTGATAGTGATAATGACGATATTGTTATGTTAGCACCGATCCCTTCAAATGCTGCTGTACCAAGTTTATTCATTGGTTCAGATAGTTTAGGTGGATCGTGTACTTTCAATGTCGGCATATACAAAACTGATGGAACAGTTAAAGATGAAGATGTTTTTGCAACTGCAGTAGCTGATGGCGCTGCAATGGCAGACGTTAGATTCGAAGCTGCAGACATCGACACTGCTGGTAAAAAAATGTTTGAATTAGCTGGTGATTCTACAGACCCTGGAGGATATTACTACATCGCTGCTACAATGGCAGCTGCTGGTGGTACTATCGGTACTATGTCTTGGAATATTTCATACGTAGTTAATTAATCATGTTATAGAGATAGGGGAGAAATCCCCTATCTTTTAAATTAATTTTAGAATATAAAATATTATGGCATCAATAGTGGACATTTGTAACGGAGCATTAAATCAGTTAGGAGCATCAACAATCTTAACTTTGACTGAAGATTCTAAAAATGCTCGACTATGTAATGCAAGATTTACACAAGTAAGAGATTCAATATTCAGATCACACCCATGGAATTGTTTACAAAAAAGAGTAGAACTAGCAGCAGATAGTGATACTCCAGCGTGGGGTTTTACATCACAATTTACTATACCTGCTGATTGTTTAAGAGTTTTAACTATATTAGATTTTGATTCAGATTATAAAATTGAAGGTAGAAAAATATTAACAGATAATTCTTCAATGAAAATTTTATATATCTCAAGAGTTACTGACCCCAATGAGTATGATGAATTATTAAGAGAAACTTTATCGGCTGCTTTAGCTGCTGACATTGCTTATGCTGTAACCTCTTCAAATCCTGTAGCTAAAAATATGTATGATTTGTTTCAAGAGAAATTAAAAGATGCTAGATTTGTAGACTCAACAGAGGGTCAAAACATGAACCCTGAAAAAGGAATGGCGGATGTTATTGGAGCTGATACGTTTATCAATTCGAGGTTCTAATACATGGCAAGAGTTGCAGTACAATTAACTAACTTCACTGGCGGTGAATTATCACCAAGACTCGATGGTCGTAATGATCTAAATAAATACGCTTCAGGCTGTAAGACTTTAGAGAACATGATTGTTTATCCACATGGTTCAGCAGCAAGAAGATCAGGTACACAGTTTACAGCTGAAGTAAAAGATAGTTCAAAAAAAACAAGATTGATACCTTTTGAGTTTTCTACAACACAAACTTACATGATGGAATTTGGTAATCAATATATTCGTTTCTATAAAGATAATGGTCAGATATTAGAAGGTGATAAAACAATTAGTGGAGCAACTCAAGCTAATCCAGTTGTAATTACAGCAACAGGTCATAGCTATGATAATGGTGATGAAATATCTATTACAGGTGTTGCAGGTATGACAGAGCTTAATAATAAAAGATATTTAGTAGCAAACAAAACAACAAATACATTTGAGATTACAAATGTTGATGGCACAAATATTAATGGCACAGGTTTTACAGCTTATACTTCAGGCGGTGTAGCTAACAGAGTTTATGAAATATCAACTCCATACTTAACAGCAGAACTATTTGATATTAAGTTCGCACAATCTGCTGACGTGATGTACATTACACATCCTAATCATGAAGTAGAAAAGTTATCAAGAACAGGTCATACCTCTTGGACTTTAGCAGATGTTGATTTTACGGATGGTCCATACTTGGATAATAATATTACAACAACAACATTAAATCCTGGTTCACATACTGTAGGTACAGGTGTTTCAGTTGTAGCTTCAGCAACTACAGGCATCAATGGCGGTAGTGGATTTTTAGCTACTGATGTTGGTCGATTAATTCGATTTAGAGATGGATATATGAAAGTTACTGCAAGAGCAGATACAACAAATATTACAGTAGAAATTATAGAGGATCTAGGTTCAGCAACTGCATCAACAGATTTTGCATTAGGTTCTTTTTCAGACACAACAGGTCATCCAACTTGCGTAACCTTCTTTGAACAAAGATTAGTTTTTGCTGGAACAACAGATCAACCTCAAACATTATTCTTTTCTAAATCAGGTGACTATGAAAACATGAATGAAAACAGAGGTGGTACAGTAGCGGATGATGATGCTATTATTTATACGATTGCATCGAACCAAGTAAACGCTATTAGATTTATGACGGCAACAAGAACTTTAATTGTTGGAACAGCTGGTGGTGAGTTTACTGTATCAGGAGGAGGGACAGACGTTGCGATCACCCCTACCAACATATTAATTAAAAAACAATCAAATCATGGTGCAGCTAACGTGGATGCTATTGCAGCAGGTAACGCCACTTTATTTCTACAAAGAGCTAAAAGAAAGATTAGAGAACTAGCCTATAACTTTGATGTTGATGGTTATCTTGCACCTGATATGACAATCCTTGCAGAACATATCACTGAAGGTGGTATAACACAGATGGCATATCAACAAGAACCTAATCAAATTGTTTGGATGACAAGAGATGATGGTGAACTAATTGGTCTAACGTATCAAAGAGAACAACAAGTTACGGCTTGGCACAGACAAATTTTTGGTGGTAGTTTTAGTTCAGGTAATGCAGTGTGTGAGAGTGTAGCCGTTATTCCTACTGATGATGCTGAATATCAAGTTTATGTTATTGTTAAAAGAACTATCAATAGTGTAACAAGAAGATATGTAGAATATCTCAATGGTTTTGATTTTACAGAAACAGATAATACAACATTTAATTTTTTAGATTCACAACTTGATTATAATGGTAGTGCTACAACAACCATTACAGGATTAGATCATTTAGAAGGTCAGACTGTATCAATTTTAGCTGATGGTTCAACACATCCTGATAAGACTGTAAGTTCAGGAGCTATCACTTTAGACAGATCATCTACTAAAGTAAAAGTAGGTTTAGCTTTCACATCATTATTACAAACGATGAGATTAGATGCAGGAGCTGCCAACGGAACATCACAAGGTAAGACTAAACGTATATATGATATATCATTAAGATTATTTGAAAGTGTGGGTGTAGAAGTTGGACCTGACTTAAGTAATATGGAAAGAATACCTTTCAGATCATCTGCAGATGCCATGGACACTGCTATACCTGTATTTACAGGAGATAAGGAGATAGAGTTTAGAGGAAACTATGAAACAGATGGGTTTATCTTTGTTAGACAAACTCAACCTTTACCTTTAACTGTTTTATCGTTATACCCAAATCTAGTTACAAACGATGGATAACCTACTAAATATAGTGCCTTATATATCAAAACATGGTAAGATTATTCTTGCTAGTCAGATGAACCATGTACTTATGGATAAAGATGCAGAGTTTGATGGCGATGCAATGGAACTCGAACAACAAGGATTAGCTTACACTTGCATGATTAACAATCAACCTATCGCATCTGCTGGAATGAAAATCATTTGGGGTGGTGTAGCAGAAGGTTGGGTGTTGGCTACAAGCAAAGTTTGGGATCATCCGATAGTTATCGCAAGAGCAATTAAAAAAAATTTTGCAAGACTAGCAAAAGAAAATAATATAAAAAGAGTTCAAACAGCTGTTAGATCAGACTTTAGAATCGGTCTAAAGTTCGCTAAATGGCTAGGATTAGAAAACGAAGGTCTGATGAAACATTATGGTTTCGATGGTTCAGATCATTATAGATATGCGAGGATTTTTTAAATGGGTTGGGTATCAGCAGTAACACCAGTATTAACAACAGCAGCTCCTTATGTGGTAGCTGGGTCATCTATTATAGGCATTCAACAAGCAGGAAAAATTGGAGCTTATAATGCTGCAGTTAATAATAGAAAAGGAGAAGTGCTTGAACAAGAAGGTAAAGCATTAGATGCACAATTAGAATTTGATCTAACAACATTTGATAAAGAGTTTAAAAAATTAGAAGGAAAAACAAAAGTTTCTCAAGGTAAATCAGGTGCTGTTATTGGAGAAGGTACAGGAAGAAGAATTGAAATTGCTAATATGAGAGAGGCTGAAATTCAAAAAAATAACATGAGATATAATAGCCAAGTAGCTCAAGCTAAAAAATTTGAAGAAGCGTCTTTTGCAAGAATAGGAGCAGACCTTGCAAGACAACAAGCAAAATTTGAACAAGTTAAAATTGCAACACAAGCTGGAACAAGTTTACTAACAATGACAGGATAATATGCCAAAGATACCTACATATACAGCCACAACAAGACCAACAGCAGAAGTGCCTAGTACAAAAACTGATGTTACTGTTGATCCTAGACAAAATCTTGCATCTATTACTGCACCTGTAAATGATTATTTAACTAAAGTTTATGTAAAAGAAAAAAAACAAGAGGCAAATAATAAAGCAACAAGAATTTTATCTGACCTTTATATTGATCAAGATGATGGTACAAAAGGATTTTATTCAATACAAAGTGAAACAAGCACTAACTCAAATCCCACTGATGCTTCTGCATCTTTTGATAATGGTGTAGATCAATTATGGCAATATACAAAAAATAATAAATTAAAAGAATTTGATAATTTTACTAAAAAAGCATTAGAAAATAAATTTTATTCTACTGCTGGATTATTTAAAATTAAATCTTTAGAAAATTCAAGAAATGAACAAATTAAAGAAACAAGAAATGTTGCTGATGATTTTATTTTAAAAGATGCTTTAGCTTTAAAATTAAATGGAATTACATATTTAGATGCTTATGAACAAAATGTTAATGATATTATTAGTAAACATTATACAGATGAAGATGATGGTATAAAGAAAAAAGATACTCAAGCCTATTTATCTTTTGGTCAAAATCAATTAGCTAAAGATTTAGCTGTTAAACAACCTCAATATTTAAAAGCTAATATTAATAAATTAAATGCTTTAACTAACACTCAAAAAACAGAAGTATTAGCATTAGCTGACAAACAAATATTAGAAAATAGACAAGTTTATTTTACTTCAGATTTATCTCTTACAGAAGATAGCACAGGTCAAAGTATTTTTGATAATTATGAAGAAATTTCTAAAGGAACATTTAATGGTGACATAGATAAAATAAAGTTATGGCAATCATTACCTGAAAATGAAAAAAGAACAATTATAGATTATGCTAAAAAAATTAGAAGATCAAATACTGCAGAACTTAACAATAGAAATACAGCTGCATTAAATGAAAACAAACAAAAAGCAATTAATTTCTATCAACAAATTTATGGAGATAGTGATACTTTAGAAACATTAACAGAGTTAAAAATTAATAATATTTTAGGTGAACCAAAAAATGATTATGAAAGAAATGCTAAATCTCAAATTGTAGAGCTATCAACTAAAATTGGTCAAAAAGAATTTTCTAATCTAAATAATTATTATAAAAATTTTGATATTCAAAAAGGAATATTATCAGGACAAATAACAGATCACATTACACCTTTCATGTTAGAAGGTGAAACAACACCAAAAAGTATTACTGAAAGAGTAGGTGATGGAATTTCTAAAAAAGAATTTGGATTTTATTTAAACTATTTATTACCTAATAAAAACAATAAACAATTTATAGATAATCATAAGAAACTTTATACAGTCATAGAAAAATTACAACCTTACATTCAAGGAGAAAGTTCATTACAATATTTAGATACAACAGTTGATAACAGACTTAATAATTTTCAATCACAAATGATATTTAATTTTGCAGAAGCAATTAAAAGAGGTGAAACTAATATTAATGATATTTTAAATATGAAAAGTAAAAATTTTATTCTTAAAAATTTAAGTGATTACAAACCTAACAAAGATTTAATTACTAAAATTATTTCAGAAAAATCAGCAGAATCTGTAGAAGGTACAACAATTTTACCTCCACCTTGGAATCCAAATAAACATAAAAATTATAACGATTATATAAATTCTCCTGAATATCAAAATTATTTAAAACAAAAAAAGGAACAGTAATGCCAGTAATTGTTGATCAAATAAATGATATGATCAAAGCAGGAGTACCTACAAATCAAATTAATCAGTTTAAAGAAGATAAACTTCTTGAAATGAAACAGGCAGATATTCCATTAAATGTTATTATGGATAGCTTTGGAAAAAAAGAAGTAGATAGAAGTCAAATAAAAAATTTTTGGCAAGAAGTCTCCAAGCAAGTAGAAAAAGATGTAGGTTATCCTGAAATACAAACAGAAGATCAAATAATTGATGATAACGCAGCAGATAGAATACAAAAATTTTTATTAGGAGATGATGAAAGGTATCAATTTAAACCTTATATGAAAAGAGCTTTTGGTAATTCAGGTTTAAATAAAATAATTAAATATCATTCAGGTGGTCAATGGGGTTATCAAGTTGATCAACCTTTACCTGAAGGAACTGGATTTTTAGAAAAACTTACTGAAGGTGCTGTAGGTTTAGTGGCTGAAATTCCAACATTTGTTCCTGGTGCTATAGCTGGTGGTTTTACAGGTGGACCTGGAGGAGCAGTTATTGGTGGTGGTTTGTCTGCAGGAACTATTCAAGGTATTTATACTGAAGCATTAAAACGTGGTGAAGTTAATGGTTTTGGTGAATGGTGGGATATTTTTATGGAGGAAGGAATTACTGAAGGAGCAAAAACAGCAGCTAAATTATATGCTGCTTATAAAGCTCCAGCTTTACTTCCTTTTGCCAATCCTATTGTAAATAACATTGTTGGAAAAAGTGTAGCATCATCCACTGCATATACAGCAACTGGACTGGCATTAGGTGATGATATGCCAAGTGCAGAAGATTTTGCAGTCACAACATTATTATTTGCACCATTTAATGTTAAACCTAATAAAGCTAAATTAGATGATGTTGTAGCTAAAACAGGAAAAAGACCTATTGATATTATTGAGGATATGATCAAAGATAGAACTATCTTTGAAGATTTAAATTCAACAAATATTAAAACACCAAGAACATATAGAGATTTAACATTAGAAAAAAAAGAAACAGAAAAGTACGAATCATTAACAAAAGAAGAATTTGAAAAAGTAGATAAAATAAAAGACGAAACAAGAAATGAATTAGATAAAAGTATTCAATATGAAGGTAGAGAAAGAACTTGGAAAACAGAAAATTTTGTAGATGATTTGTTTTACAATCTTTTAGATAAAAATCATGTTTATAAAAGAGCAGAAAAAAAAGCAGAAAAACTTGGAGTTAAATATGAACAAGAAGTTAGTCCTTATGAAATAAGACAACTCTTACATGATACTAAAGGCACAATAGATTTTTTTGTAGAACGTGGAGCTTTAGATTTTAAAACTGGAGAAATAGTTGGACCATCATTAAAAAAAATATTTACAGAAAATAATATTAAAGACTTATCAAATTATAAAGATTTTATAAGATATGCTATTTCTAAAAGAGCTATAGAAAAAAATATTCAAAAATTAGAAACAGGTGTAAATATAAAGTCTGCTAAAAAATTTATAAAAGAAAATTCACAATTTGAAAAACCTTTTAGAGATGCTGTAAAAACATCTGAATTAGCTTTAAAATATTTATATGATTCAGGTGTTATTAGTAAAGATGTATATCAAGCAGCGTTAGCAGCAAACAAAGATTATGTTCCTTTTTTTAGAGATTTTGTTGAAGGTGCGACTAAAGGTAATTTTTCTAAAAATGTAAGAAATCCATTAAAATTTTTTAAAGGTAGTAAAAAAAAAATTGTTGATCCATTTGAAAGTATTTACAATAATATTGCAACTTATATTACTATTGCAAAAAGAAATGAAGCTAATGTTGCATTTATAGAAATGATAGAAAAAGGTAGAAAACTTGATAGAGAGTTTTTTCCTGAAGTTCAACGATCTGATAAACGAACAAGACAAACAAAAATTACTGAAAAAGAATTAGAACAAATTGTCGATAATCCTAAAAGTTTAAAACCTGAAGTTCGTGATGGTTTTTCTGTTTTTAGAAAAGAAGATGGTTATCTAAAAGATACTGAAATTGTTATTTATAGAAAAGGTAAAAGGGAAGTTTGGGAAGTTGGTGAGGCTTTTGCTAGACCAACTAAAGTATTTAATAAAACTACATTTGAAAGTGTAGCAAATGTTTTTGCATTACCATCAAAAACATTACGAGCAGGTGCTACTGGAGCTGCTGAATTTATGTATAATAACTTATCGAGAGATGCTTTTACTTCTGCAATATTAAGTAAAGGATGGTTTCCACCATATTTTCAAACAATACAAGGTGCAGCTTTAATGATAAAACCTTTAAGAACAAAGCTAGGATTAGAACCTATGTTTGAAAAATATGTTAAATCAGGAGCTTTGCAAAATTCATTAGTAACACTGGATAGAACTTATTTTGATAGAACAATAAAAGAATATTTTACTAAAACAAAACCTATTAATTATGTAAAAAATTTTCCAGAGTTTTTTAGAATTTATTTAGAATTTTCTGAATCTGTTAATAGATCAGGTAATTTTAAATTAGCACTTGAGAGAAATTTAAAAAAAGGTATGTCAGAAAAAGAAGCCATAAGAAAAGCAGGTTTTGAAACTAGAGAAAATCCTATTGATTACAGAAGAATGGGTGCAAAAATTCAAGCCTTAAACCAAATATCTGCTTTCTTTAATGCAAGAATACAAGGATTATATCAAACTGTAAAAGCATTTAAAGAAAGACCATTACAAACTTATTCTAAAGTTTTTCTGTATGTGCAACTTCCATCTATATTATTATGGATGGCAAATCATGATGATCCTGATTATCAAGCCTTACCTCAATGGAGAAAAGATTTATTTTGGAATATAAGAATTAATGGAACTTATTATCCAATAGCAAAACCATTTGAAATAGGATTAATATTTGGCACAGGAACAGAAAGATTTTTAGATTATTATTTTGATAATGATCCACAAGCTATAGAAAAATTTAAAGATGCTGTTGGAGTGCAAACTCTTAAAGGTTTAGTTCCAATGCCTGATATTATTAAACCTTGGTTTGAAGCAAAAAATAACAGAAGTTTCTTTTTTGACAGACCTATCATTCCACCAGGATTAGAGAAAGTACCTTCAGAATATCAATATACAGACTACACTTCAGAAACTATGAAACTTATTGGGAGTTTAATTAGAAAAGTAAATGGTGATGATTTCTCTTTATCATCTTCACCATTAGTTTTAGAGAATGCCTGGAGAGGATGGAGTGGTGGTATCGGTGGTTACATACTACAACTATCAGATACTTTATTAGATAAAGCAGGTATAGTAGATCGATCTAATAAAAGAGCAAAAATGCTATCTGAACTACCAGTATTAAGAGCTATATTTATTAAGAACCCTGATCGTAATGCTGAACCCATAACAGATTTTAGAAAATTATACGAGCCTGTTATGAAAAGAATTAATGCTGCTAGAATACTACAAAATAAAGGAGAAATAGCAAAAGCAAATGCTGAAATGAAAAAACTACCTCAAAATTGGGTTGGATTAGAAAAAGCATATAGAGCTTTACAGGTAAAAGAGGACATTATCAGAAACATTAACGAGGCTAAAAATTCTACTCCTGAAGAAAAATTATATTTAACTAACATTTTAATAAAACAAATGATTAATGAATCAAAACACGCTATAAATCAGTATTATGGCAAAGAAGTATATGCTATAAAACTAGACAATGAGTAAGTAATTTAATATAGAGAATAAATATGACAATATCTTCGACTACAGTAAAAAATTCATATTCAGGCAATGGCTCTACAACTGCCTTTAATTATACATTTAAGATTTTTGCAGACTCTGATTTACAGGTTATCATAAGATCATCAACAGGAACTGAAACTGTTAAAACAATCACTACACATTACACAGTGGCTGGTGCAGGAAACTCAAATGGTGGAAGTGTCACTTTCACATCAGGAAATATACCTGCTTCAGGTGAAACAGTTGTGTTGAGAAGAGCAGTTCCGCAAACACAGGCGATTGACTATATCGCCAATGATCCATTCCCTGCGGAATCACACGAAGAGGGTTTGGATCGTTCTATGATGACTCTTCAACAAGTTCAAGAAGAGTTAGATCGAGCTATTAAATTATCAAGAACAAACACCATGACTTCGACAGAGTTTACAAACTCTGCAACAGATAGAGCTGGTAAAGTTTTAGGATTTGATAGTTCAGGTGAATTAAATGTTACATCAGAAATAGGTGCTAACAAAGGTGATTGGTCTGCTGGTACAGCTTATGTTGTAAGAGATATTGTTAAAGATACATCGACAAACAATATCTTCATGATTAATACAGCTCACACCTCTTCAGGCTCACAGCCATTAACAACAAATGCCAACGCATCAAAATATGATTTATTAGTTGATGCTGCTACAGCAACAACACAGGCTTCAAACGCAGCTACATCGGCAACTGCAGCAGCAAGTTCAGCTACAGCCGCAGCAAGTTCAGCCTCTTCAGCATCCACTCAAGCATCCAATGCTTCTACATCTGCATCCACTGCATCGACACAAGCAACTAATGCAGCTAGTTCTGCAACAGCAGCAGCAGCTAGTGCCACAGCAGCGGCAGCAAGTGCTGATGCTTTTGATGATACTTATTTAGGATCTAAATCATCTGATCCAAGTGTGGATAACGATGGTGATGCACTGACATCAGGCGATTTATATTTCAACACCTCTACAAATAGACTTCGTGTTTATAACGGAAGTGCTTGGGTAGAAATTGATTCAGGTATGACGAGTTTTACTTTGGCAGGAACAAGTGGTTCTAGTCAGACTATTCAAAATTCTGATACATTAACGATAGCTGCAGGATCAGGTATCACAACAACTGCGAGTGCGACAGATACAGTAACCATAGCTGTGACTGACGATCCAACAGCTCTTGCAATAGCGTTAGGATAAGGATAAAAGGACAAAGGAGATATAAATGGCAAATACTTTTAAAGCAATCAACTTCGCAGCAGAGCCAGCATCAGCTGGAACACCTTATGTGATGTACACAGCAGCAGGAAGTACAACAACTGTAGTTCTTGGTCTTGTGTTAGCTAACATTCATACATCATCAGTAACAGTTGAAGTAGAACACGTTAGTACAACATCAAATAGAGGTGGTGCAAATAATGTTGCAAATGGTACATCTTTTTTAGTTAAAGATGTTCAAATACCAACAGGAAGTTCATTAGAAATTCTATCAGGTTCTAAAGTTATTTTAGAAGCTGGTGATAAAATTCAAATCGATTGCTCTGTAGCTGATAAAGTTTCAGGTACACTATCAGTCATGGAAATAACATAGGAGTTTTAAGTGGGTTATATAGGTAATTTTCCAGCCGCAACTCAAACAGTTGATTTAAAATGGCAACCAATTAAAACAACAGGCTTCACAGCAGTTGCTGGTGAAGGTTATTGGTGCAACACAACAAGTTCAGCTTTTACTGTAACACTTCCAGCGTCAGCTAGTGTTGGTGATACTATTTCTTTTGTAGATTATGCTAGAAACTGGGGAACTAATGCACTTACAATAAATACAAACTCTTTAAAATTTCAAGGCAACACATCTCCAAATCCAGTTTATAATACAGATGGTCAATCGGTTACTATAGTTTATTCAGGCTCAACAAAAGGTTGGATTCCAACAGTTGATGATGATGTTACTTTTGAAACACCACCTCCTTACTCAGCAGATTTTTTAGTTATTGCTGGTGGCGGTGCTGGTGGAGGAAGTTATCGTGCTGGAGGCGGAGGAGCTGGTGGTTATAGAAATTCGTACTCATCGGAGGCTTCAGGTGGAGGAGGTTCTTCTGAAAGTTCTTTAACACTTAGTGGCGGAACAACTTACACAATTACAGTTGGTGCTGGTGGTACTGGAAATAATAGTACAGTTGGTGGCAATGGTGTAGCCTCATCAATCTCAGGTTCAGATATTACAGATATAACAACTGTCGGAGGAGGTGGTGGTGCATCTTATAATACTGATAATGCCGCTTCTGGAGGATCAGGAGGTGGAGGAGCAGGTGGTGATGGTAGTTCAGGCAATGGTGGATCAGGAACTTCTAATCAAGGTTATGCTGGTGGAAATTGGGTTGCTCCTGAAACTGATGGCGGAGCTGGCGGTGGAGGTGCTAGTGAAGTCGGAAAAAATTCTAATGGTGGAACGAGTGGAGAAATTGGTGATGGTGGAGACGGATTATCTTCATCAATAACTGGTTCTGCTGTAACAAGAGCTGGTGGTGGTGGTGCTGGAAATTATGGTTCTGCAAACGACTCAATCGGTGGAGCTGGTGGAGGTGGAGCTGGAGGTACTTATTCAGGCTCAACTTATAATGGTGGTGTAGCTGGAACTGCTAATACTGGTGGTGGCGGAGGTGGTTCTGCTGGATTACCTAGCAATGGTGGTAATGGAGGTTCAGGAGTAGTTATTTTAAGATTTCCAACAGCAAATTATTCAGGAACAACAACTGGCTCACCTACAGTTACAACATCAGGTTCAGATACAATATTAACATTTAACGCATCAGGGAGTTACACAGCATAATGGCACATTTTGCAAAATTAGGAGCAGGAAATATAGTTGAAAGAGTTGAAGTAGTATCAAATGATATTGCTACAACTGAACAAGCTGGTGTAGATTTTTTAAATAATTTATACGGAACGAGAGATGTTTGGAAACAAACATCATACAATAATAATATTAGAAAAAATTATGCTGGAATTGGTTATACATACGACCAAACAAGAGACACATTTATTCCGCCAAAACCTTTTAACAGTTGGGTATTAAACGAAGAAACTTGTCTATGGGAAGCACCAGTTGCTTTTCCTGAAGATGGTGAAAGATATACATGGAATGAAAATAATCAAACTTGGGAGACATTTTAATAATGGCATATATAGGTAGAAGTCCTTTAGTAGGAAACTTTGTAAAATTAGACTCAATTACTGTAGTTAATGGTCAAGCTGCATATACTATGAATAATGGTGGTTCTGCATTTACAGATTATGATAACGCTAATCAATTTTTAGTTTCACTTAATGGTGTACTTCAAGCACCAGGTGATTCATTTACAGTATCAGGAAGCACACTTACATTCGCTTCAAATTTGGCAACAGGAGATGTCATTGACTTTGTAATTGTTCTTGGAAATACTTTGGATTTAGGAACACCATCAGACAATACAGTAACAAATGCTAAAACAAACTTTGTATCTACGTCATCTGCCGCTGGACTACAAATTAAAGGTGATGGAACAACTGCTGGTGCTTTACAATTAAACTGCGAACAGAACTCACATGGAATAAAATTACAATCCCCAGCACATTCAGCTAATCAATCTTACACACTTAAATTTCCGACAGGTAATGTTACAGCAGATAAGGTTTTAAAAGTAGCTTCAGTATCAGGTTCAGGAACGACAGGTGTCGGTCAATTATCTTTTGGTGATGCTGGTGGTGGAATGTTTGAATTTATTTCTTCAACAGATGTAACAAGTGATGCCTCACAAGTAGATTTTACTTCTTTTTCAACAGATTATTCAGATTTTAAATTAGTAATACAAAATTTACATGGCTCTAGTGATGGTGTAGAAACTTATATGAGATTTTTTGGTTCTGATGGAAATATTAAAAGTGGTGGTAGTGATTATTCTTGGACTTTCGGTTACTCATCAGGAGATAGTCAAAGTGATAATGATTCAAATATAAGACTTGGGAGACCTGTTGGTAATGCTGGTGTGGAATCTTCTCATTATGAAATTACTATATTTGATGTTCATGACACAGGTGATACTGCTATAACTCAGGGTTATAAACACGCAATGTTTCAACAATCAGCTTCACTTAATGATGGTACTATTGTTTATGCGATTGGTGGTGGTTGGGGAAAAGGAGAAGTAAGTAGTAATTACTCAATTACAGGAGTTAGAATTTATCTTCAAGCTGGTAATATAGCTTCAGGAAGATTTTCATTATACGGAAGAAAACATAGTTAGGAGTAAAACATGGCTCTTAATTTTTGCAACAACAATTCTTTATCAGCAATAACAGCTTTACCAGCTTCAATATCAGGTGGTGGATTAAATTTAATATCTACACAGACAGCTAGTAGTAGTTCCTCATTATCTTTTACAAGTGGCATAGACTCTACTTATAAAGAATACATATTTAAAATTATAAACTGTCACCCAGCAACTGATGCTGTAACTTTTCAATTTAACTTTAGTTTAGATGGTGGTTCTAACTATAATGTTACCAAAACTTCAACTGTTTTTTTAGCATATCATGGTGAAGATGGAAGTCATGGAACTTTGTCAGGCGACCCAGGCTATAAATTAGCACAATCAACTAACTATCAAGGTATTAATGAAGTTATGGGAGCAGACAACGATCAAAGCGTTTCAGGTATTTTACATTTATTCGACCCATCAAATACAACTTTTGTAAAACATTTTACAGGAGAATTTAGTTCATCACATAGAAGTGATATTGCATGGAGTACATATGCAGCTGGTTATGGTAATACTACATCAGCAATAAATGCAATAGATTTTAAAATGTCGTCAGGCAATATAGATTCAGGAGTTATAAAATTATATGGCGTTAGTTAAATATAATAATAATTCAATATCAAGTGTAACTTCTTTAGATAGCATAGCAAGTGGTTCTATGGTTTTACTTACTACAAACACTATTACATCAGGAGTATCATCATCCTCTTTTACTTCTAATATTAATAGCACATATGATACTTATATTTTTAAATATATTAATTGTCACCCAGCAACTGATGCAGTAAGATTTCAAGTAAATTTTAGAGATGGTTCATCAGCTTTTGATGCTACAAAAACTTCAACTCATTTTTATACTTTTCACGATGAAGCTGATAGCAC
>Ga0209232_1000531_pt1 | contig 23120 bp, 40 predicted proteins | sample ETNvirenome_2_60_FD_184066 | JGI IMG/M metagenome (GOLD analysis project Ga0209232, IMG submission 184066) | Marine viral communities from the Pacific Ocean - ETNP_2_60 (SPAdes) (version 2) | ecosystem: Environmental > Aquatic > Marine > Oceanic | place: Pacific Ocean | collected 2013-06-22
GTTTTGGAAAACTCAAACAATATGCAAACTGGTAAATTATTTGGTGTTTCAGATTTTCCATCTTTTTTACAAATAGTACATCCACAAGAACAAAATGAATCATTTGAAGAATATCAAATAAGAATTGCAGAAATGGATAAAAATCGTTTGGCTTATATAACTGACCAAAGAAATATAGGTACTTTTATTCAAGATGGTGAGGTAAAGCCAGAGATTATACAGCTAATAAAATATGGCAATTTTCCAATGAAAGAAATGTTTGAAGTTCTTGATGTTTATTATGATGGAAGAGAAGATATGTTTTCACGTGGCGCAAATATACTTATGCCATTAAAAATAATTCAAGCAGCTATTCGTCATGAAGATGGTAATCTTTTAACTCCAGAGTTAATGACAGAAATAACAAAAGATGATAAGAACCCATGGATTTCTTTTATAAATTATATTGATAAAAATCCAGAAATTACAGGTGCAGATGGTGTTCTTTTAACTGGTGATGACGCTGTAAAACAAGCATTAAAAAAATATAATCAAAGAATAGATAGTGGATTTGTTGAAAAACAAATAGAAAAAATATCTGCTGGTGGAAGAATGGATTTAAAAGCTTTTATTTTAGATCAAACAGATCTAGATCCATTTGGTCCAACTATAAATGTTTTTGAAGATATTATTAATTCTGCAATAGCTGTAGAAGGTCTTAACACACCAAAAAAAATTAAAGCTGCTATAAAAGATCTTGAAGAAAATATATTCCCAAAAAGTTCTATTGTTTTTGAAAACATTAATAATTTGAATGAAGAAAATAATACTGCGAACTCATTAGAAAAATATGGTGGAGAAGATACAAAGTTAATTGTAAATGATACATTGATGATGGATATCTTACCAACATTAAATAATATACAAGTTAATTATAATGGAGTAAATTTAAGTTTAAGTAATTTTCCAATTAAAATTGGTAATTATGAAACATTTAATCATAAAGATATAGCTATTGAAAATGTTGAAACTTTTGAAAGAAGAGCAAATTTACCAAAAAATGTAGAACCAAGACCTCTTCGTGTATTTCATGTAAATAGTTTGCAAAATCAAAGAGATATAAAAGAATGGGATAACTTATATAGTTTAGATTATAATCCTAATGGTTCATTAAAAGAAGATAAAAGAGTTGCAATATATCCACCTATTGAATTGAGGTTAATGCCTGTAGGTCAAGAATTACCACCTGATATTATGTTAGAAACAAATCTTGGTCATTCTGGTGGATTAGATGAAGTTGATGGTCAAGTTTTTTACGCTACAAAAGGTGATAAAAAGTATGCTGTTTTTTTTAAAATGCCAGATGATACATGGAATGATGGTTTACCATTAATGGAAACTAAATCAGCTATTGAGATGGATGCTACAACATTGCATCATTATCAAACTATTGCAGATGGTACATATATACAAAGACCGGGTATATCAAATAATACAGTTTTTGGAGTTAAAGTTCCTAATACTGATGTTGTAAAGTATTATGTAATACCAAAAGTATTTGATGGTAAAGTATTTCCTACTAATGATATTAAGGATTTAAAAGTTTTACATGATAGAATACTTCAAGATTATAAATTAGAAGAGTTTCCATCATTTTATAATATAGATGATGCTGTTTTTTGGTTGAAAAAGAACAAAGAAAAATGGAATAAAAAGAATGTAACAGTAGAAGATGCAAAAGATATACTTGAAAAAAATAAAATAATATTTCAAGAAGCTGTTATTGTTAATCCTATGTTTCATAAAAGAAAATATGATGAGATAAATGCTTACAAAAGTGAAGCTTCTGCACAATTTGATGCAAATTTAAACACAGCTATGGTGCAAGAAATAGCACAATTTGAATATGAATCTAATAATCTTATTAAAGGGTATTTTGGTGGTTTCTTTAGTGGAAACTTTGAAGAAGATATTGCTCCAAGAAAACCTTCATTAACATTTGATAAGAATTTTTTACAATCAAAAAGAAAACAAAAACAATGGGTAAAAACCTATGGTGATTATTTTGATGCAGATGGTACATTAAAAGAAGGTATTACTATTTTTCCAGCTCTTCTTGAAGAATACAATAATATTATTTCTATAAATGGTTTACCAAGTACACATCCTAAATTTTACAAAAAAGGTCTTACTCGTATGGAAATGTGGTTAAGAAATTATAGAAGAACTTTTATTGGTGGTGATGATGAAACTTATGGAAAAGCAAAACAGTAATGAATAGAGTTAAACCAAATCAAATGCAAATAAATTTAAACTCTGGTGCAAATATGGATTTGAACAGAGGTGAAACAAGTGGATTTGGTCCAACTATATCTGCAATGTTTGGTGATAGATATAATTCTATTATGACTAATTTTACTTTTGGTGGTTCTGAAAGACAAACTACTATTGGTCGAGATGGTAATGTAAAAGTATGGAGTCCTTATACAGATGAAAATACAAAGAATTTATTTAACAATTCAAGATATAGTCCGTTTAGAGGTGATTTAGCTTGGGCTAGAACTCCAGAACATTTTTATCAAATGATTAAAGACATTGATTCAAAGTTTGAAAACATTGAAATTATAAAAAATAGTTCTTGGCCGCAATGGATAGTTGGAGCATTAGTAGATCCTGTTAATCTTGCTACTATATTTATTCCAATAGCTAAAACTCCTAGCGTTTGGAAAGCAATAAATACTTCTATAAAAATATCTGCTGGTACTGTAGCTCCAATAGAAGCGTTAAGAGCAAAAACAGATCCAACGGTAGGAGCAGAAGAAGCTGTATTAAACACAGCACTTACTACAGTTTTTGCAGCTGGTGTTACTGGTGCTGGTAAAACTATATTTAATAGTATTGCTGGTAGAAAAGCATTAGCGCAAGCAGAAACAGAAACAAGATTAATGTTACAGTCTGTACAGTCAGAAGATACTGTTCCTATCTATAGAACAGGAGATGGTGAAATAGTTGGTGCTAAAGATGGAGGAACACTTACATTAAATACAAGAGATGATTTTACAATACCGACTATTAAAGATCCAGAAGGTATTGCAAGAAATGCTTATATTGATAGTTGGTTGTTTCAAGGACTTACTAATCCAGAAAAAAGAATTTTATTAGATGATTCATTAGATGATTCTGTAAAAGCTGATTTTAATAAAATGTTTAGTTCTTTTGCTTTTCAATTAAATAAAAACAAATATGGGGTAGCTTCAACACAATCTGTACATTTGAAAGCTTCAATGGATAGAGGTGTATGGGCAGAATTATATGAAGATTTTTTAGATCTTTATACTGCTGATACAAATAATAAAGTTGGTAGACTATTAGATTATAATATTACTGGTACAAAAAATTATAATACATGGTTATCAGATTTAAATTTTAAATATGTAACAGGTCAAACACATAATCTTTCTTCTGCTCAAAAGAGTGTAATTAGTAAGATGACTAGTTATTGGAAAGATTGGGGTAAGAAATTAGAATCTGTAGGTTTAATTGGAACTAGAGGTTCTTTGTTAAAAGCTTTAGAAAGAAATAATTTAAGAGTTACAGAGTTAGAAAATGCGTTAAAGCAAAGAGAATCTGGTGCATCATTTGGTATGGCAGATGATGTTGCTTATTATAAAAGACAAATTGCAAAAGTAAAAAATGAAATAGAAGAAGATCAACTTTCATTAGATAATATAGGTGAAGTAATGCCAACTAATGAATTGTTTTATCTTCCTCGTTTTTGGCATCATGATAAAATTAAATCTAATAGATTAGAATTAGAAGAAATATTAACTAATTATTATGAAAAAAATCCGTATGTAAATAAGAAAGGCGAAGCAACATTACTCCCATTTGATAGAAATAGTGCTAATTTAAGAGCTAAACAAACTGTTGATAATATTCTTAATGATGAGAAAATAGATTTTGATAGCACTTATTCTGGTGTTGGGTCTATGCATACAAGACATAGAGCATTAGATATTCCAAATGAGCTTGTATGGGATTTTATTGAACAAAACCCTATTAAAATTATGCAAGCTTACACTTCAAAAATATCTGCTAAGTATCATTATTTAAAAGAAATGGGTGAAAGCTTTGAATCTTTCCAAGAAAGATTGTTTACAAAAGTACAACGCAAGAATGGTACAGATAAAGCTAATGCTGTATTAAGAGATTTTACAGCTATGTATAATCGTGTTGTTGGTAATGTTTTAGATAATCCCGGATCTTGGTCACAAATGGTAAGAACTGCTTTAGTAGATTTAGCACAGTTTAACTATCTTGGATCTGCTGGTTTTGCAACTCTTACTGACTATGCAGCTATATTTATGCAAAGAGATATGGGGCATTTACTTAAATTTGGATTTGCTGTTCTTGATGGCAATCAAGTAAAACTAAATGCAAGAGAAGGTAAAATTGCTGGTGAAGCTTTGGAAATTATATTAGGTGATACTAATTTAAGATTAGCTGATGATATAACTAATAACCCACTCAATAGAAATCTTTATGATAAAACAGTCGGTAAAGCAAAACACGCATATTTTGCATTAAATTTATTGGGACCAGCTACTAATATTGCAAAAAGATTTGAAGCGTCTTTAAGAGCGCATGAGAGTATATTTAATTGCATAGAGGTAAGTAAAAATAGTAAATTAGCTACATCACAAATAAGAATGAATTTAGCAAAACAAGGATTTACTTCAAAAGCAATTAATGAAATTGCAAATAAAGCACCATGGGAGCAAAGTAGAAAAGGTGGATTTATTACTGCTAATAGTTCTGCATGGTTAGAAGCTGGTGTATCACAAGAAACAATAAATATATTTAGAGCAAACATGAATGCTGGTTTATTTAATACAGTTATTATGGCATCACCTACAGATAAACCATTATTGATGGATGGCACTGCTTTTGTTCCATGGAAATACGCAAAGTTTGTCCCAGGTATGAAAGAGAGTAGTCAGTTTAAAGGATATTCTAAAATAGAAAATGGTTTATTAGCATTGCCATTTACCTTTTATTCATACTCTTTAGGTGCTGCAAACAAAATTACAGCTGCAATGTCACAAGGTACATTACATAATAGAGCTATGGGTATTATGGTTGGAATGGGTTTAGCTTATATGGGTTTACAACTAAGATATAGAAACAAACCCTATATTCTTGAGAACATGACTACACAAGATAAGATACTTAGAGCTTTTGATTATAGTGGTATTGCTTCTATATACTCAGATATTTTTTATAAAACATTGGCAACAGGTGCTAATCTTGGTTATCCTAATGGCTTCTTTAAGCCTAAATATGTAACTAAAAATCAAGATGAAAGACCTGTTGATATAGCATTAGAGTTTGGTGGAGCTGGCCCATCTATTGCAGTAGATTATTACAGAGCTTTAACTCAACTCATAAGAGGTGACTACACTGATGGTACAAAAGACTTAGTAAAGTCTTTACCATTTGCTCGTCTTTGGTTTTTAGAAAGTTTTCATTCTGAGTTAGGTAGACAGTTAAATAAATTTTAGTTGAGAAAATAAATAAAAAGGATATGATTTAGCCATGACTATAGATTTAACAGATAATGCCCCACGAGTTTCGTACTCGGTGTCACAAGGAGCTACAACAACTAGCTTTGCTGTACCTTTTGAGTTTTTTGATACAACAGATTTAAAGGTAGTTGTTGATGGAACAACTAAAACGATTACTTCACACTACACAGTAAGTGGTGGAGATGGTTCTACAGGCACAGTTACTATGTCAGTTACTGGTGCAACAGGTGGAAGTACAGTAATTATATATAGAGAAATACCATTAAGCAGAACAACTGACTTTCCAGCTTCTGGTGCTTTTCCTATAGCTACACTTAACACAGAATTAGATAGAACGGTTGCTTTGTTTGATGATCGTAAAGATCGTATTGATAGATCAATAAGATTACTTGATACAGATGATGCAGCAACTATGACATTACCAGCAAAAGCAAGCAGAGTAGGTACTGTTCTTGGTTTTAATGCTACAACAGGTGCAGTAGAAGCTGGACCAACAATAGCAAATGTAAATTCTTTATCAGCTATTACTGCTAATATTAATACAGTAGCTGGAATATCTAGCAATGTAACCACTGTAGCTGGAATACAAGCTAATGTTACTACTGTTGCTGGTATATCATCTAATGTTTCAACGGTAGCTGGTATATCATCCAATGTTACAACGGTTGCTGGTAAGGCAAGTTTAATTACTTCTGACTTTGCAACTGATATGGCGTTAATTGATAGCACATTTGTTACAAAAATGGCATTAGTTACAAGTGATTTTATTACAGATATGGGTTTGGTAACTGCTGATTTTGTTAGTGATGTAAATACATTAGCAACATCTGATATAGTTAGCGATTTAAATACTTTGGCTACAAGTGACATCGTTGCAGATCTTGCTATTTTAGCTACAACAGACGTAGTTAGTGATCTTAACACCCTTGCTACAAGTGATATAGTAAGCGATTTAAATCAGCTTGCTACAAGTGATTTTGTTTCTGACTTAAATGCTATTGAAGCTATAAAAGCAAACGTAACAACAGTAGCTGGTGTAAGTAGTAACGTAACAACAGTAGCTGGCATCTCAAGTAATGTAACGACAGTAGCTGGTATTAGTAGTAATGTAACAACAGTAGCTTCTTCAATTGCAAATATTAATACAGTAGCTAGTAATATTAGTGGAGTAAATAGTTTTGGTGAAAGGTATAGGGTAGGTTCTTCTGATCCAACATCATCTTTAGATGAAGGTGATTTATTTTATAATACAACTACAAATGCACTAAAGTTTTATAATGGTTCTAGTTTTCAAGCAATTACCACTTTGGAAACAGGCATTACAAATGGTGATGTTCCTGTTTTTACTAGTGGTGCAGCAGATGATGACTTTCTAAGGATTGCTGGTACAAGCATAGAAGGTAGAAGTGCTTCGGAAGTATTATCTGATATTGGTGGTCAAGCATCTTTGACTTTTGGTATATCTAACACAAATGCAGTTAAGATTGATAGTTCATCTGTAGCTGATGACGAGTATGCTCGTTTTACAGCAAATGGATTAGAAAGTCGTAGTCCATCAGAAGTTGCATCTGACATTGGTGCAGCTTCAACTGGTAAGGCAATCGCAATGGCAATCGTTTTTGGTTAGGAGGTGAAAAATGGCTAATCCAAATATAGTAAATGTTGCAACAATCAATGGTGGTAATGCAGGATTTAATTTAAGTGCAACTGCAACTGCTACATTACTTACAGTAGCATCTGATAAAATAGTGAAAATAAATACAATTATGGTCGCAAATGTAGATGGTACTAATGCTGCAACTGTTGATTTATTTATTGATGGTCTTGGTAGTGGTGCAACTGGAGTAACATTAACGGGTGCAGATGCAACAGTTTATTTAGCAAAAACAGTTACTGTTCCAGCAGATGCAACATTATCTTTATTAACAAGTCCTATTTATTTGATGGAAGGTGACATTCTTAAAGGTGGAGCCAGTGCAGCAAGTGATTTAGATTTGTTTATTTCTTATGAAATTCTTGATGATGCATAGGGGGTTTAATGTCTTATAAATTTTCTAATACAAATGGTGTTATTGGTAAAAAGTTAGATACAACAAGTGCTGGAAATACAGTAGCATCTTCTGGTGTATTTACTATGGCTGATTGTTATGAACGTCGATTAGAAGCTACATGGCCTGAACCAAATCTTAGATATAATCCAAGATTCCATAATGCTACTACAAATCCAGGTGCTGCATTAACTAAAGATATGCAAACTGACGCTAAAACACTTGCTTATCCAGCTTCATTTCATCCAGACGGAAGTACTTCATCTCTTACTGGTTTTGCATTTGCAGACTTTGGTAATGACTTGTTTGATCCCCATTTTGGTCATTTTACAATTTATATTCCAAGTAGTAGCACTAGTATTCAGATACCTTTTACAACTAAAAATCAAGCAGATGGCGAAGCCAATATGACTACAGAAACATTTACTGGTGGCGGTAAAACATTTCAAATTAAACATGGTTTCCCAGATGTGGGAATTTGGGCGTTTCGTTTAATAAATCAAACTGATGATACTACACCTTTTCATTTGTTATTTAATGGTGCAATAGGTTCAGATGCTGCTAGTCATAATAGAATGACAACAGTAAATGCAACATTAAATAGTCCATCTGAAACATTCAAAATACACTTTTTCCAAAATTCATCAATGGATGCAGGCGATGTAGATGAAACAAATTTTGTAGCTTCTGATGGTAATGAGATGTTTCAAATAGCTGTTATTCCAATGAGATCATTGGATTATGGTACTGGTACAGATACAACGCAAATTTTAACTAATACACCAACAACATTTTCAAGTAGTCGTGGAGAAATGGATCCACAACATTTTAAAACAATTGCTTTAACTGTAGGACTTACTTTTTATATTACTAAGGGTAATCATTTGACAAATACTGCCAATTATATTGCAGCAGATTTAAACAGAGAATCACCATCATAGAGGAGGTAATACTATGCCAAAAGGAATGGCTACTTATGGAACAAAAAAAGGTAGACCGCCTAAACCTAAAGGTTCAAAAAAGTAATTATGTTTGATCCAGCGTCGATAGCTACTGCGGTAAGTTTATCGACTGCTGCATTTAATAACATAAAGAAAGCATTTGCTATTGGTCGTGATCTGGAAGGTATGTCTGGTGATCTATCAAGATGGATGAAAGCTAGTTCAGATATAGAACAAGCAGTTAAGTCTAGTAAAAATCCTCCCTTTTATAAAAAGATGTTAAGTGGTGACTCTGTTGAGGAAGCTGCAATGAAAAGTTTAGTTGCTCAAAAGACTTTGGAAAAACAAAGATATGAGTTACAACAGTATGTTAAATTTAAATTTGGTGTTAAAGCTTGGGATGATTTGCTAAAGATGGAAGGTAGTATTCGTAAACAAAGACAAGAGTTAGTTTATAAAAGACAAGAGTTTCAACAGAAATGTATTGAAGGATTCTTTTTTTGTGTGTTATTAGCTACTATTATTGGTTTTATTTTCTTTGTTATCTGGTTGAAGAAGCAACAAAATGTCTGAGAAAGATATTATATTTGTAATGATGGTTCTTTTGTCTTATGTTTGGTGTACATGGTATGAGCCAAAATGGTTATTTATTAAGTGAGGTAATATGCCAGCTACAATTATAGATGATTATAAAATATTCCCAAGACTTATGATGCTTGTAGTTACTATTCTAACTTACCAAAGTGTTCATTGGTATATGGGATTAGATGATCCAACAATACAACAAAGTGGGTTAGTGTCTGTTTGTATGGGTGCATTAACAGGTTGCTTTGGAATCTGGATGAATGGAGAAAGAAAAAATGATACTGACAATCGTTAAATCTTTAGGCTCATTGGCATCTAGTTATGTAGATGGCAAGGTACAAACACAAAAAGTAAAAGCAGAAATACAAAAGAAACAACTGACTGGTGAGATTGATTGGGATTTAGAAGCTATCAAAGCTACACAATCTAGCTGGAAAGATGAATGGATAACCGTTCTATTAAGTCTACCATTTTTGTTGTGCTTCATTTCTGATGAAACAAGAGCAATGGCATTTGCTGGTTTCCAAGCATTAGAGCAAGCTCCAGCTTGGTATACATATTCTTTTGGTGTAGTAATTGCTGCATCTTTTGGTATAAGATCAGCAACTAAATTTTTTGGAGGTAGAAAATAATGGCTTATAATGATGGCTATGGAGTTAGAGGTAAGTTTACATCTAATACTGGTAAGAAAGCTGCACAACAAAATAAAATAAAAGAATCTAGCAGAAGACAGAAAGCTGAAACTTTTAGAGAACGTGAAAAAAAAAGTCTGACCAAATCTATTGGGACTGCTGGACCAAAAGTAACTGGCGATCCTTCTAAAGATAGATCAGAACCTACTGCTGCACAAAAGATAGCATTCAGACAACAAGAAGATACTTATCGTACTAAATCACCCGGTACTGTAGGAGATAAGTATTATAAAAATCCAGAAGGTACAGGAACAGGTCAAGGTGGTAGTGGTATACCAAAAGATACAACCAAACAAACAAGTGGTGCTGTAACAACAGCAACTCCACCTGTTGAAAGGCCAGAAAGTATTCAACAAACTGTAACATCACCTGTTGTATCAACTGATTCAAACACCTCTCAGTCATCTCTGTCACCTCTGTCACCCACAGAAACAGCAGAAGTTTATACACCAACTTATACTTTTTTAGAAGAAAATGAAGTTATAAGAACTGGAAGAGGTAAAGAAATTCAAAGAGGTACTGGTGTTGGGTTACTTACTTTATCACTGAAACCATCAGTAAATTTATTTAATAGATCAAAACCATTCTTTGACGGAATGGAACTTAAAGGAGAGGTAAAATTCTAATGTATAAACTATCACAAAGAAGCAAAGATAATTTAAGTGGTGTTAAAACAGAACTTGTAGCTGTAGTTACCACAGCCATAGAACATACATCTATTGATTTTGGTGTGATACAAGGACTCAGAACTTTGGAACAACAGAAAGAACTTGTTGCCAAAGGTGCAAGTCAAACAATGAAATCAAAACATTTGACTGGTGATGCAGTGGACCTCATGGCTTATGTTGGTTCGAGGGCATCATGGGAGCTGACTCTTTATGATAACATTGCAGATGCAATGAAGAGATCAGCTGAGATATGTGGTGTTGGAATACGTTGGGGTTGTGCTTGGCATATACCAGACATAAGAGAGTATGATGGTTCAATGCAAGATGCAATGAATGATTACATTGATCTAAGAAAAGGACAAGGGCGTAGACCTTTTATTGATGGTCCTCATTTTGAGCTTTCCCAATAAACTCCATAGCTAATGTAGAATAACCAGCTATATCTTTATATGAATCCTCATGATTGGGTTGCTGTTTTAATCTCATAGCTTTTGTAAGTATCATCATAATACATACATCTAGGTATGTGAAATCTATACCTTTGTACTCCGACCAACACTTAGCTATAGCTCTAAGATTATCATTTGGATTGCCATACACGTGTTGTCTTTTATCAAGTGTATCACCAACTTCTCTGAGAAACTGCGCTCTTGTCATTTGTTTTCCTCTGGTGTGCATAGTCGTGAAAGGGTGTAAACAACTATGCACGCTTTTCTAAAATGGAATTTCATCATCTATTGGTAATGAATCATTTGCTGTTGTTGAATTTTGTTTAGATAATTTTTCTGAAACTTGCAAGCTTAACATATTCTTACCATCTTTGGTTTGTCTTTTCCAAGCAGCTAATCTCATTGGTTTATCTTTATTAAACCTTTCATTTAAAGATCCAGAGTATTTTGGTGCGCCTTCCGTAGCACTATCATTCTCAAACAAAGCACAGAACTCTGTATATACTTTGAGAATAATCTTACCGTTCTTTGTTTTTTCTTTTACAACTGCCAGCTTATGTTCTTGCCCTTCCATATCTAGCTTACCGGTTAGCATCAGCTTATCATCTGAACTAAATGGTGGGAAGACAGCTCCTTTGTTTGTATTATCATACTCTTCAGAACTCATCATTGTTTCCTTTCACATATTTGTTATCATCATATTTACCTAAGAATACATCAGCATCAAATCCAAGATGTGATAAACCTTTGGTTAGTGCATCTGTTAATGCCATCTTTGGAGCATCATCATTTGCTTTCTTTTTGTTATCAAGATTTACAAATGTTCTTGATCCAGCTATTGGTCCAAAGGAACCAAAGTATGTAGTGATAGTTACCTTTGCTACCACCATCATAATATTTCCTAATGTGGGATAGTCATACTCTACAGTATATGTCCAGCCATCATTCTTTGTATCATTACCAACAGGACCAAGAACAGCAGTAGCTTTTAAAATTTGGTACATAGGATCTATTGCGTTAAAAGATCTGGCACCGAATGATACTTTACTTATAAATTCTGGATCTGTTTCACAAACTGCTTTCCATAATTTTAAATTAGTATTTGCAACTTCATCAGCTTTTTTAATTTTTTCTACTAATCTTTTTTTTAATAACCATCTAGGTTTTTTATCACCAATATTATCTTTTCTCATAGTCATTTTATTCACCCTTTATTTCTGGCTCTTTATCTTCAATTACATACTGCCAAAACTTGAATACTTTTTCTTTGAGCCGATCAAGAAAAACTCCATCTTTAGGTATGGCAATACACTTCCACGGTTTCCCATTACCAAAAAAGTTTGGGAAATAACACAAGCTGGTATTAGATAGCCACATATAAAACTGTAATTGTGGGTAATATCTTTCAGCTTGAGCATCTATTTTAGAAAATGAATTAGTATGTTTAGCTTCAACAATAGCTGTTTGATTAACTACTGATGCATCTATTGTACCTTTCAATGGTACTCCATTGTAATTCAATGTGTATTCTTTTTGAAAGTTTTCAAGTTCAACTTCATATTCCTTTGCAAAAACTTCTAAGTTGTAAGCTTCTGTTAAGATACCAATTTGTACCTGATGGTTTTCAGACAGATCATCTGGTTCTTTTCTTTTGGTTTTGATTTGCCATAGGTCATGCCAATCACCTTGCATGATTTTTGTACAATCAGATCCACCAATAAAACCTATTCTATTCATGAGTTACCCTTTCTTTGGGTAAGGCCAGCTTGGTTGAGCGGCTAAGCTGACCCTACAAATGACGCACAACCGTCATTAAAAATTATAATACTTGACTTAAAAAATGTAAAGCAATAATGTTTTATTCGTGAATGAAATAAACATTTTTTTTCTCCCTAAACCACTACAAAAATGGCTGTAATTTTGTAGTGGTTATTTTTTTCTGTTGTTAAGAAGCTTATCATTCCATGGTTTGTATTTAAAATCTTCTTCAGAAGAAAGTTCATACAAATCTTCAGCAGCATACATCCAATCTGGATAGATTTTTTTTGTATCTGGCATAGGTGGTAAAGTTATCTTTGTTTTACGATAGGTAGCACCACCAAAGATCCTTCTTATTTTATTCATTTTATTTCTCATATCCGTAATACTCACTTTCTGGTCTTTTCAATGGGGGTTTCTCTAAATAAAACTCTTCATACTTGTATGTCTTACTGCATTTAAATCCTTCACCATAGATTCTATCTGACCACATTTGGCAAGCTTCTTCAGTATCAAAATGCATGACAGTCAGCAAACTGTATAATATAATTTTATTCATTTTTTAACCTTGCGTTTACACCTAAATTATAAATACATTCACGCTTAAATGCATCAAGTTCTTTCAAACCAAGTGCATCATCTTCTTGAAACAACTTCCAAATACCTTCAATTCTGCTTGTTACATAAAACAAACAAACTCTATCATCTATTTCATTACTCATTTTTTATTCCCTTTCTCAAGCTGTTTAATTATCTTCAGCTTTTCTTTCAATGAAGAACTACGGAAGTGTCGTTCCAATGGTAAGACTTTCTTCCAATTAAATTTCTTAGTTAAGATTCTAAACTGTTCATCGAGATCCATGTACTATCTAACACCTCCAAATATCTCTGTCTGTTTTTTATTCTCCAGTTTATTTTCTTAGCAAACTTTGACCAACTTGGAAAGTAATCTTCCTCTTCTGCAATCTCTTTGATTGAATGAACAAGAATATCAGCTGGCACATCTTGTAGATTTTCTACAAAAGCTTTCATTCGATACTTCAAATCTTTAACTGTCTCACCAAATGGTGGCTTCAGTAACGCTGTAAGCTTCACCAAGCGTGCAAGTATCTCTTCTGAAGGTAAAGGTACTAGTGTAGAAAGTATGGCTTTCCTTGCTCGTTTAAATACATCTTCAGATTTGACACTCATTTCCAAATGTTTGATTTGATTGTCACTCGTCGTAATTATTTTCGTAATCATTCTTGAACTCGTCAGCGAGTCCAGCAAAGAAGCCATCGCTATGTCCGTTTCGATTGGAAATTTTATTTCTTTTAAATTGGTTAATGCTTGTGATGTTTCCTCTTTGCTTAAAGTCAACTGCCTTATTGCACCAATTCTGGTAAGCCTTGTCCCAGTCTTTCCATTTTCTTTGTTGGGCTGTGCCAATGTAATATAAGGTGAAGTTATGCGTTTCATTGTCATGGTCTATATTCCCCTTTCCATGCTTTTGATTAATCTTTTCTATAGTTTCTGGCTTTGGTTTCCAATTTTCTGTGATTACTTTAGTGGGTTTATCTAGGTTAGATGATAGGTTAGTGGCTCTCTCTGAGCTTACGTAGGCTCTCTCTGAGCTTACCTTGTACACTGTTGGATATAGATGATACCTATTGGACCTTCTTGAATCTCCTGATACTCTAACAATGTATTCTCTATCTTCTAATTTATCTAAGTGTCTTTTGATTGTAGCCAATGCAAAACCTGTGCGTTTGGATATACTTGTTAAGCTTGGAAAACAATCGAAGGTTTCATTGTTTGCATAGTCAGCCAAACAAAGCAGTATAAATTTACTTACACCATCATCTACAGTTTCATCGTCCCATACTTTAGCCATTAAATGAAAACTCATGTGAATAAATCTCCCTGTGCTGGTGGTTCTCCAAGTTCACTAAGTATATAATCTCTTAGTTCATTGGCTTTAATATATTCACTAGCATCTCTTCTAAGTATATGACCAGAACGATAGCCAGTGCTAGTAGTTGGTAATGGTATGGTATCAACTGCGTCGTAAATACCATTCTTTTGTTTTACAAATTCTACTTTATTACCTCTGGCTTCATAAGAATATTCATGGTGATGTGATCCACCATTCTTCTCTAAACAATAACCAAAGTGTTTGATCTTTACATCAATAGTAATTCTATTCCATTCTATTTCAAATGTTTCTTCATTAGTTCCATCAACAAATGTCCAGAAGTTTGAGTGTTTATTGTGCCACCAATTATACTTACTAAATTTTTCATGAATAAATTTGTTTGCATCTTCTTCATAGGTTTCTTCACCTTTACGGTACTTGCAATCTCCACCGTGTTTACTCCATATATATTCTGATATATAAAATCTTTTACCAGATTCATTGAGTACTTCAGCTACATAATCAAGAGGTATTGTCGGTCTTAATATCGGCATTTTTTTCTCCTAATAATTCTTCAAATATTTCTCCACTCATTATCACTAGAGTGTTTGGTTTGCCTGTCTTTCTTTTATACAATGCTATGTCCCTTTTGTCTAACACATTGAAAGGATTAGGAAATTTATCTTTGGTTCGGTACTTAACTTCGGCAATATAATTTTTGTTCTTTGGGGACAAAATTATATCACCTCTGTATTCCCCTCCCAAACTGCCCGAAAGTGGTTGTCGTTTAGCTGCAATGCCTATCTTGTTTAGCCAATCAACAAACCACTTTTCGTGATAGGTTCCTTTGTTTTTATTCTTGTGTGCCATTGGGATATATCACTAGTTTACAATTCAAAGCAGTAATCCAACATAAAAAGTTATGAAAGCTTGGAGTTCTTGATCCATTCTCCCACCTTGATAGTGTAGATGTTTCAATTCCAATATCAAAAGCTAATCTTTCTTGTGATATTTTTCTATGTTCTCTCAATGATTTAAGCATACTAAGATAACCTTTCATTAAGAAATCCTCCAACATATTTCAAACTTACCCCACTTATTTAACCTACGAATATCTGATTGCTCTATCCAACCTTCATTATATAACTCAGTTAGTCTTGGTCTTACAGTAAGTATATTCATGAATAATAAGTCAGCTATTTCAGAACTTGAAGCACAATTAAACGGTGGTTTATGATCTGCTATGCTACTTAAATGATGTAAAACAATTTGCTTTGCAGTAAATCTTTTTGTTGGATCTCCAATAGCTTTGAAACTTGTGTCGGTTTTTTGGTAGCCGTGACCTTTCTCAGTATAAGGCATTAGTAAACTCCTAACTTTTGTTTGATATGTGACTCATTAAATGGCTCATGATGATCTTCAGTACCTGGTATAAATTCAATCTCTTCACCATCACTATTACTAGCCCACCATACATCTGGATCATATTCATCTTGATCCAGCACCCATGCTTGACCTCTTGTATGTATCAAATCACCTTTAGAATAGTGACGTAGTTCTCCACAAATTTCATATGTTCTATACTCCATAGTTCCATTCCTCCCATACTTGAAGTAGTGCTGCTTGAATTTTTGATGCTGTTAAAGAGTCATCAGCTAAGTAATGTATTAATCTTTCATCAGCTCTTACTGTTTGGACATGGCTTGAACCATGTCCACCAAAATCAGTAATGTTGAAAAGAGTTCCTTTATCCCAAGTCACTAAATAATTTTCAATAACTAAGGCAAGTTTTCCTAAATCTTGACTCATTTTATATCTCCACTCCAATATAAATCTCTTTCAATCTTACCACCAAACTGTAAAGTCATAGACTTAAGTTCATTTAAATCTACATATCCAAGTTCAGTTTCATAACCTAGATTGCAGTAACCAAATGCAATGTCATTGTCATCTAGTTCTGATAGATACCAAGTACCTACACCATACGGATTAAATAGTTTAACGATTGGTGCAAATGTTTTTTCTCCATCAGCGTTAGCTTTATAGTTAGCACGAAGCTGACTTTCTATTTTCTTTGTTAATAGTTGCATTTTTTTTCCTTCCATTTTATTTCACCGTTATAGTCTTGTTGGTTGAAACAACGACAACATAAGCAATCGTAATCACCCATGTCATATTTCTCCTCAATATCACCATGCCAATAAAAATATAGATTTGGGTTGTAATTAGGACTCTCTTCCATAGCTTTTATTTCAGCATCATTTATTGCTATGTTGTCTATTTCATCATCATTGAAATCATTGCAAATTTCACATTGTGCCATTATCATATTCTCTTATGAAATGAAAATTATAAATGAAACGAATGCAATGACAGCGAGTGCCGCCATTGCTTCAGTAATGTAATACCTAATCATTGTGGATCTCGTTCCATAATTCTTTTACTTGGTCCGGTATCATGCTAGGTAAACCTAGCATTGGATTTGTTCTTGACTCACGCACTGCGTAATCAATAACTGATTGAAGTTCTTCAGCATGGTCACTATGTCGTATCATTTCTATGATAGTAGACCATTTACTTTCAACTTCATCTAGTAATAAATCTTTGTAAGCGTTCATTATATTCTCTCCAATCTTTGCATTGCTATTTCCTGTTGCTGTTCTATGCCATCAAAAACAGTCTCGATCTCTTGAATGATCCGACTGTTTTTGTAAGCACGTTCTTTAAATTTATGTGCATCAAATCTTTTATTTGTTTGATGTAGTACATCTGCTACTCTATCAATTTCTGTAGCTGTCATTTCAGTACATAAATTGTCTGCAATAAATTGAAAATGTTGTCTTGTAAATAATATCGCCATTATAAAACCCTTTCTTTAATTACGATAATTAATTATAAAAAATCCTTACCATAGTGTCAAGCATAACATTACAATACTGACAGAAATGAATGAACTGACAATGAATGTAACACACACTGTTAGTAATAATAGGTTCATTGTTTCTCTGAATTGTCGCATCATACAAACTCCGAAATGTCGTAGGTTATTTAATAGCATTTAATAACCTACAGTAAGTTAAGCACCACCCCGAAGGGTGGTGCGTTTTTGCTAGGCTACCTTAGCCAAGCTCTCTACAGTTTCACCAGTGTCAACGCACTCTTGAACTGCTCTGAACACTTTCATCAGACCTTGCTCAGCCTTGTGTTGTGCTTGGTATCTATGATACTTATCACTAACTGATTTTTGCATTTCATCTGTGAAAGCGTCTGGATCAGATTCAAGCTTGCGTTCCATTCCGAGAAATGTCATCTCAGCTTCATCGAATCTTTCTTTAGTACCTTTGTAAGTACCACCTTTTACTCTAGTATTAAGACCATCTGCTACCCACTTAGCTGAGTAAGAGAAGTCACTATATACTTCACATTCACTTACAAACTTCATGATTGCATTTGCTAGCTTTACTTGTTCTTTGCTTAACTCTATTGTCATTAGCTTTCTCCTAGTTGTTTATTAATTGAATGGTCACACCTCGATGATTGGGGTAGCTCTGTCAAGTCTCGCACTTGACATAGCTAGGGCGTTCGGCTTGCCCGAATCCCCCGAAGCCCCAATCAGCTAGGTTTGAACAGGCAAGGAATGAATAACTAGGAGAATGATGACCGAGTTGCAAAGCAAGTAAAGCTAGCAAATGTGATCAAGAAGTCACGCATAGCCACGAATAGTTGCCCTCGCCTTACTTGGCTGTTGACAGGGTTGTTGCAGATACGCTAGACACACAAGTATGAACTCGGTGACGAATAACAATGCTAGTCTGACAGCCAAACAAAGGCTACTCGTTGATACGCTCGTAGCAACGGGTTGCACCATTACTGAAGCTAGCCAGATAGCAGGCTATGCTAAAGGCGACTCAGGTAGAGTCAGTGCGAGCAAGGCCTTGAAGGTTCCACACGTGCAAGCTTACATGATGCAACAGATCACTGAGTCTTTAGGATTGAATGCTACGAAAGCTAGCAGAAAGCTAATGGAGCTTAGCTCTGGTGCTAAAAGCGAGTATGTTCAGCTTGAAGCTAGTAAGGACATTCTGGATAGAGCTGGATTCAGAGCGGTAGATAGGCATCAGCATATGCTCATTGGTGAGCTTAAAGTGAACATACAGCTAGATTAGCCCAGAGCTGGTGTTAATGTCTAGGCTTCGCCTAGGCTGTTTAAATATGGTCAAGCATAGCTTGACTATGTTTAAAAATGTCTAGGCTGCGCCTAGGCTATAACACCATGGCAAAGCCATGGGGGGCAAAAACGCAAGTTGATAGTTACTGGGAGATAGCGTTCTAACATTTTTTTCTTGAAAAGCTCTGAACTTAGTTTAACTTAGTTGGCAAAGGAGGACATCATGGCTAAGACTCCAGCATGGACACGCAAAGAAGGTAAGAACCCTAAAGGTGGTTTGAATGCCAAAGGTAGAGCAAGCTACAAGAAGGGTACTCTAAAGCCACCAGTTAAGAGTGGTGATAATCCTAGAAGAGCTTCTTTCTTAGCAAGGATGGGTAATATGCGTGGACCAGAAAGAGATTCCAAAGGAAAGCCTACCAGACTTCTTCTTAGTTTAAAGGCTTGGGGTGCTAGTTCGAAGGCAGATGCTAGAGCCAAAGCAAGAGCAATCAGTAAAAGGAATAAAGCATGAGCAAGAAAGTAAGATGGTGGGAAGAAGATGCAGATAATCTTCAAGAGAATGTAAGAAAAATGAAAGAGAAGATTGATAACAACGAAGTTGATTTAGATATGTGTGCTGATTTTCTAGAGTATCACTATGATAAATATATAGCTCAACAACCTAGTTCATATAAGACATGGCTTGAAAAGAAGTTTAGAGTTGCTGAAATGTTATCAAGGTCACCAACAGATATAGATATAGGGAAGTTAAAATAATGAAAGAACCAGAAGTTGAAGTTTTGAAACCAGAGGAGATGTCAGATCAAGAGATGGCTGATTTGTGTGAAAAAGAAGTAGACAAACAAGTTAAATGGATATTAACAAGAAAGTTATTTGAGTAGGATTTAATTATGGCAGTAAACGCAGCTGGTAATTATACCAAACCAACAATGAGAAAGAGTTTATTCAACAGAATCAAAGCTGGTGGTAAAGGTGGCAAAACTGGGCAATGGTCAGCAAGAAAGGCACAGATGCTGGCTAGGATGTATAAAGCCAAAGGTGGAGGATATACATGATAAAACTTACTAAACGACAAGAAACTACTTTAAAAAAACATTCAAAGCACCATACTCCAAAACATATGAAGATGATGCGTATTGCTATGCGAAAAGGTTTGTCATTTACAAAAGCACATAAAAAGGCACAAAAGGAAGTTGGAACTTAATGAAAGCTCCTCAACGATCTTTACTTAATTGGGGTAAGCAGAAGTGGAGAACTTCTGATGGCTCTCCATCAAAAGGTAAGAAAAGATATTTACCAGATAAGGCTTGGAAGTCTTTGAGTGCTGGTGAAAAAGCAGCAACGAATCGTGCTAAAGCAGAAGGAAATAGAAAAGGAAAACAATTTGTTAAACAACCTAAGAGTATTGCTAAGAAAGTGAGGAAGTATCGAACATGAGTATACTATCTAAAATATTATTTTTTTGGTTGCCTTCAAGGAAGCCTAAATCAACTACACCAAAATATCTATCTAAACGAACTGAACGAACTAAACGAACTAAAAAGAAGAAATGAGTTTTTTACATACTCTAAATAATAAAGAAAGAAGAATACTTAGGAACGTAGTTAAGACAGTACATCTTAAACATTTTCCAAAGCAATTCTGTACGGATTACGAAGCTGATAGATTAATTGCAACGATTGCACCAGAAACGATTGAGAAGTTAATTAAAGTAGGTGTAAACTATAAGATTGACGAGAGGTAATATGGAAAAACTTAACACAAAAGATTATGTAGATTTATATAGAATATACAAAAGAAAGATGGGTCACAATAAAGCTATTATTGCGATTAAAAGAGATTTTGGTGTTAATACAGCAAAAACAGTAGAAGATTTTTTAAGTAAAAAATAATTGTGGCTTCTTTTGATTACAAACCAGATGGGAATACTATTAAAGTATTTATGAAAGACTCTAAGTTTTTTAGAGGAATTAGAGGTCCAGTTGGTTCTGGCAAGTCAGTTGCTTGTTGTGTTGAGGTATTTCGTAGAAGCCTTGAGCAAAAGAAAAACAAAGAAGGTATTCGTAAATCTCGTTGGGCTGTTATAAGAAATACAAACCCACAATTAAGAACGACTACTATTAAGACTTGGCTTGATTGGTTTCCAGAAGATGTATGGGGTAGGTTTCATTGGTCAGTACCTTATACTCATCATGTTAAAAAAAATGATTTGGATATGGAAATTATATTTTTAGCATTAGATAGACCAGAAGATGTAAAGAAACTTCTTTCTTTGGAACTTACTGGTGTATGGATTAACGAAGCTAGGGAAATACCAAAGAGTATTATTGATGCGTGTACTATGCGTGTTGGTCGTTATCCTTCTATGAGAGATGGTGGAGCAAGTTGGTCTGGAGTGATTGCAGATACCAATGCTCCAGAAGAAGATCATTGGTGGCCTATTATGGCTGGAGAAGTTCCGATACCAGATCATATTCCAAAAGAACAAGCAACTATGTTAGTAAAGCCAGATAATTGGGGATTCTTTACACAACCATCTGCAATGATAGAAGCTTATGATGATAAGGGTGAAGTAAAAGATTATACTATGAATAAAGAAGCAGAGAACGCAAAGAATATATTAGCTACTTATTATCCTAATCTTATTCGTGGTAAGACTAAAAGCTGGATAGATGTTTATGTTATGAATAGGCTAGGTGCTATACAAGATGGTAAACCTGTTTATCCACAGTTTGTAAGTGAAACGCATATTGCAAGTGAAGAAATACCAATAGCTATTGGTGTACCTCTTTATATTGGAATTGATTTTGGTCTTACTCCTTCTGCTGTGTTTGGACAGAAAGTTCGAGGTCGGTGGTTACTACAGTCAGAGATTGTAGCCATTGATATGGGTATAGTTCGTTTTGCCGAACTTCTAAGACAGGAGATTGCTACACGATTTAATAGTCTTGATGTCTATATTTATGGTGACCCAGCTGGAGATTTCAGAGCGCAGACAGATGAAACAACTCCTTTTCAAATACTACGAGGTGCTGGACTGAAAGCAACGCCAGCTCCTAGCAACAGCATAGACCTTAGACTTGAATCTGTTTCTTCACAACTTACTAAGATGGTAGATGGCAAATCTGGATTGTTAATAGATAGAAGATGTCCTCAGATTATTAAAGGATTTCAAGGTGGCTACTGCTATAGAAGAATGCAAGTGTCTGGAGAAAGATATGAAGATAAACCTGAAAAAAATATGTTCTCTCACATTCATGATGCTTTGCAATACTTAATGTTAGGTGCTGGAGAGGGTCGAAGTTTGATGGCTGGACAAAAACCAGTACAAGCTTTCAATGCAAGAAAAGGCTTTGATTTATTTAAAAGACCTAGTATTAGTAGAAATAGAACCTTTTTTGGAAATGATTTAAGGAGGTAGATATGTGTTTTGGTGGTGGTGGTAGTAGAACTCCTGAACCTAGAGAAGAGGTTAAGGAAGAAACTAAACAAGCAAAAAAAGAAGAAGAAGAAGTAAAAATAAAAAACAGACAAGAAGCTCTTGAAAAAGAAGTGGAAACGTCTGCACCAGTCAAAACAAGTTTGTTCTATGATACTGGAGGAACAGTCTTTAGAAGAAAGGTTGGTCGAGGTTCATTATTTACAAGCAGCCCAGGGGGGTCTGGTTTTCTTTCACAGGGTAGAGAGCAAACACCTACAGGATTGAGAAGGTACTAATATGCATATTGGTATGCCAACAGAACCAAAAGCATTAGCTCAATATTATATGGAAAAGTTTGAAAAGGCGAAAGCTATTCGTCAACACTTCGAAGATGTCTATGATGATTGTTATGAATTTACTATGCCTATGCGAGAAACATTTAAATCTAAGACCATAGGAGAACGTAGAGATGAAAAGATATTTGATGAAACTGCTGTCGTTGGAGTACAAGAATTTGCATCAAGACTCCAGCAAGGACTTGTCCCCAACTTTGCTCGTTGGGCTGATTTTACTGCTGGCTCAGAAATACCAGAATCAGAACGAGATGCAATTAATAATCAGCTTGAAGAAATAACTGAGTTTGTTTTTGAGATACTACAGAACTCAAATTTTTCACAAGAGGTGCATGAATCATTTATGGACTTGGCTGTTGGTACTGGTGTGCTTTATGTTTCTGAAGGGGATGCTATTAATCCAATTACTTTTTCTGCTATACCATTACCGCATGTAGTTCTTGATGTTGGTCCGAATGATAATATTGACCATGTATATAGAGAAAGAAGTGTTCGGTATTCTGATTTGCATATTTTGTTTCCTGATATTGAGTTGCCACAAGAGTTACAAAATTCAATGATGTCGAGTCCAGACCA